>Ga0299912_10000005_pt1:0-202500 | contig 462487 bp, 383 predicted proteins | sample RVTome_2_FD_207667 | JGI IMG/M metagenome (GOLD analysis project Ga0299912, IMG submission 207667) | Soil microbial communities from uranium-contaminated site in the Upper Colorado River Basin, Wyoming, United States - RVT95D214 (version 2) ... | reverse complement strand
ACAAAATAACACCCGTTCGACTTGCATGTCTAAGACACGCCGCCAGCGTTAGTCCTGAGCCAGGATCAAACTCTCCAATTACAAGACGATGAAGTTAAGAAGCTACGAGGTTAAGAAGTTATGAATCACAACCTCCGCTCTTCATAACCTCCCAACTTCAGTATTCTATAAATGGACCCAATACCCTGGACAATAGGTATATTGCAAAAATGGATTATCAAAGAACGATCAGGTACTAATAGAATATCTAAGTTAATAATTATATATAAAATCCAGTCTATGTCAAGGGGTAATCGTCATGTCATGGCAACAGTTGAAAACTGCTGATCATTTGCAGCAGATCAGGCTCGGTCTTGGTGTAGTCGGATTCCAAGATCTGCGAAGCGAGCATATACATGCGCGCTTTTGATTTCAGGACCGCTACAATAATATCGACCACGACGTTGTCTGTGACCTCTTCAGAATATCCCTTGGCCCTTATTTGATAACCGGGCAGACCTCCCCAGGTGGTCGGGCTCTCTTCGGTGATGCTGTAGTTCTTGATCTTGGCTTCGTCACAATACCCTTCAAGCCCGCCCATAGTCGATTCTTTCAACAGCACGCCGGTCAGTTCATTATCAAGTTCTGCCAGGTCCGACGGTTTAAGTTCCAGATCAAATCCCCCGACTTCGACCAGTTTGTAATTGCCCAGCCGGAACTCGTAGCGCTCGCTATCCTGGTCAACCAGGTTCCAACCCGCCGCGGCCGTGAATTTAAACCCGGCCGTCGTATGGGTATATTCCTTGGCAGCGGGCGGCGGACCGCAGAATACCATTAGCATTAAGATAGGTATAATAGTCAATATTAGCAGTTTCGATCTGTTCGTCATCATCTCTCCTTTCTTCCTTGGCGAATTATTTTAGCTAATCCAACGGCAAAGTCAAGGTAAATCCTCACCCCTACCCTCTCCCTTATTAAGGGAGAGGAATAAGGTGAGGGTTTAATTTTAATGCCACCATCTATGGAGGGCAATTTGGCAGTGCGTATTGACGTTATGGCTTGGGTAAGTATAATACCGCCATGGTGATTGAGATCGAAGTCCCGAAAACTCACACCTGCATCGCCCGTTGCAAGGGCGGGAAGACCGAAACCGGCGATCTTTTTGATTATCAGGGCCCGTATGACTGCCGTATCAGCAGCGTGATCCTGCAAGGTAACAAGCGGTGCGTGTTCGGTTGTCTGGGCCAGGGTCACTGCGCGTCGGTCTGCCCCGAAGGCGCGATCATAATAAGCGCGAACCGCCTTCCGGTCATAGATCCCGGCAAATGCAAGGCGTGCGGCACCTGTATCAAGGAATGCCCCCGCCAGGTCCTTGAGCTGATACCGCGGACCCATCTCGTGTATCTGGCGTGCCGGTCCCTTGACCGCGGCGAGCCGGTCAAGAACGTGTGCACGGTAGGCTGCGATGCCTGCGGCACATGCGTACAGGTCTGCCCGTACCAGGATGCGATCCGGATGTTGGACAACCTTCCGGTCATGGATTTCACGAAATGCACTTCCTGCGGCATCTGCCATAAGAAATGTCCCACCACTTCGCTCATCGACCGTGCTCCGGCAAGACCGCATGCGATCATTTCAAGCCAGTGTGACGGCTGCGGTGAATGCCTTAAAGTTTGCCAGTTCGAAGCGATCAAGGGCGAAGCCGGCAAGCGCCATAACATTATCAAGGAAAACTGCAATGGGTGCGGGAGATGCTTCGAGGTCTGCCCGATCAAAGTGATCACGATGATGGGCGCATTGGGGTACGCAAACAAGAATGGTTAATCGTTCATAGGCATCGCAGCCCGTTAGTTAGAGCCAGAGAGGATACATGAAGATCGAATACAGCAATTCAGCATTCAAAGATGCGAAGTTTATCATCGAAGGGTTCCCTTATGACCGGACCTCGTCCTTTATCCCCGGCTCCAGGTTCGGGCCGCATTATATCCGGTTCTGCACCGAGAATATCGAATGGTATTCGCCCTATCAAAAAAGATCAGTGGCCGATCTGAAGATCTGTGACCTTGGTGACCTGGAATTCACAGAGGGACAGCCGATAAAGGAGATCGAACGAGAAGTGCGGCGCATATACTCAAAAGGTAAGACCGGCATTTTCCTGGGCGGAGAGCACACGATCAGTTATCCGATAACCAAGGCGATCCACTCGGTCAAGGGCCGGTTCTCGGTCATCCATTTTGACGCCCATGCCGACCTCCGTGACGAATTTTCTGGCGAGAAGGTATGCCATGCCTGCGCGATCCGGCGGGTGAGCGATGTCGTCGGTTTCAAAAACATTTACCAGTTCGGGATCCGTTCCGGCACTGAAGAAGAATTTAAAATGCATAAGAACCTTTTCAAATTCGACGTTTACAAACCATTGAAAAAGATCATGGCGAAGATAAAAGATCCGATCTACCTGACGATCGATGTCGACGTCGTGGATCCATCGGAGCTGTCCGCGGTGGCGACGCCCGAGCCCGGCGGGATCTCCTTCCGTGAGCTCGTTGATTCACTATTGCTTCTCAAAAGCAAAAAGATCATCGGCGCCGATATCGTCGAATACAATCCCCTGTCCGCCTCGCCCTGGGCATCAGGGTCCCTGGTCGCGGATATTTTAAGGGAATTGCTTTTAATAGTATAATCGGCATCAGGCCGTAAACAGCATGAACGATGACAACAGGTGCTGGGCTGACCGCATCATCAGAAAAACCGATCCCACCTATAAGATCCGCGCCGATGTTTATAAAGATCTAATACTCTCGTATCTAGCGCCGCGAAAAGTCTGGATAGACATCGGCTGCGGCGACAATTCAATGATCATGGATCTGGGTCACTATACCGGGTTAGCGATCGGTACTGATGTTAAACAGCATACCCAACTCGTCTGCACTCCGTTCGTTTGCGCGGATCTATTCGACTTGCCTTTCGCCTTGGGCAGCGCGGACCTTGTCACGCTGCGCTTTGTTATAGAACACATTCAGAACGTTCCGAAAGGAATCGCGGAAGCAGAACGGATCTTGAAACCTGGAGGGCATGTTCTGATCATAACCACGAACATCCTGAACCCTTTCATATTTTTTGCTCGCCTCGTTCCTTTCAGGTATAAGAAAAAGATGATAAGGTCAATGTACGACGCCGACATATCCAATATCCAGCCGACCGGCAACTGGCTCAATCCATACCAGATGTTGAAACGCAATACCGGCGGTCTTGAGTTGACCCATTTTGATTTTGTCCAGGACGCGAATTGCGCGCGCAAATGGCTATTCCTGCTTTTTTATTCATGGCACTTGCTTACTAAATGGAGCAATTTGAAACTGCTCAGGACCTGCGTGGTCGGAGTGCTGAAGAAAAAAGTCATTATTAATTGACTTTCGCCCATAGACAGATATAATTACGCGCATGAAAATACAGCCATGCCGTATTCTTGTAACCGGTGCCGCCGGTTTCATCGGCGCCAAGGTCTGCGAATTTTTACTAACCCAGCCTCATCTAGTCAGCAACGCTCTAAACGATACTAACGCTCAAAACGCTATTAACGTAATCGGCCTCGACAACCTCAACGACTACTATGACGTCCGGCTGAAGAACTGGCGGTTGCAGCAGTTAAAAAATATTCGTCCCATTCGCTCTCATTCGTCCCAATTCGCCTTCCACAAGATCGACATCGAGAATTACGCATCCCTGCGCAAGTTATTCCAGCACTATAGCAGCGTTTCCCACACGAAGCGTGCTTCTTTTTCATCCCGGCATCCCCGCTTCTCTGCACCCTTTCATGCTGTAATCAATCTTGCTGCCCGCGCCGGCGTCCGCTACAGCCTGGAAAATCCATTTATTTACTACACGACCAATATCCTGGGCAATCTGAACCTTCTTGAACTCTGCCGTGAATTTGGCGTCAACAAATATGTCTTTTCATCCTCGTCATCTTTGTATGCAGGTCAGAAAATGCCCTTCAAGGAAACATTGCCGGTGAACGAACCCATATCTCCCTATGCCGCATCAAAAAAATCCGCCGAGGTAACATGCTTCACATATCACAAATTATTCAACATCGATGTTACCATTCTCCGGTACTTTACTGTTTATGGTCCTGCGTCCAGGCCGGATATGAGTCCGTTGAGATTTATTTCCTGGGTGCATCAGGGCAAACCGATCACCATTTATGGCGATGGCAATCAGTCGCGGGACTTTACTTATATCGATGACATTGCCCGGGGCACGATACGGGCGCTAAAACGATTAAATTTCGAAATAATCAACCTTGGATGCGACGAACCGATTAAACTCATCGATTTTTTGCGTATCATTGAAGAAAAAATGAACAAACTGACACATCCCGAGCTTTATCGAGGAGTCAAATCAATAAAACCAAAGAAACTAAAAATCGTTTATCAACCATCTCATCCCGCCGATATGCAGGCAACCTGGGCCGATATCAAAAAAGCCAGGCGTCTGCTGGATTGGAAACCAAAAGTTAAGATCGACCAGGGCATCCAGAATTCTGTGGACTGGTTTTTCAAAAATCGTGGATGGATTACAAAGATAAAAATTTAACCGGATCTGTCTGACAGTTCCCTGACAATATCCATGTGTATTTCGTTTTCCGCAGACAGTCTTTTCAATGCTTGTTCACGCGTCAATATCCCTTCCCGCACCATCTTGGCGTAAAAATCGTCCTTTTCGGTTATCCCCATGGTCTTGGTGTAAAAATAATCTTTCAGGTGCCCGATCTTGCAGTCGAAACGCCAGGTGGACCTGAGTTCATGAGGATAATCCCAGCCGAGCTCACTAGCAATGCGTGACAAGACTTCTTTTTCATCCCATCTAATATAATGGAACAGGTCGATCCGTTCAATGTGTCCACCGTATAACCTTGAACCGATCGAATATTGATTCGCGAACAAGTAGCCCTTGACCAGAACCGGCAGGTATTGCGGCTTAAGGTACAAATAATTCTTGAGCGCTTCCCTGATAAGCCCGGTGAGATTCTTTGAATATGATTTCTCAAGGTCCGTGGATTCTGAGACACCAAGCAGTTCTTTCTTGAATGACGTGTATTCGTACGGGTTGCCACCGTTAACGATCAAGTTGATGTCGTGTCTTTTCGCGATCTCCAGTATCTTTTTCCAGATGATCTTGCATCCGATGCACATCATCGGCACCATGGCCGGTGATGGATTCTTTTGCCAGGCGCGTAAATTGTTCTTAAAACATGATTTATGGATATTACTCATGAACTTGAACTTAATAAGGCCAACGTTCAAAGCCTTCACCATGTTCCGGATATTTTTCCTGGCCTGCTCGTCTGTGTAGGGATTTTCGTAATTAAGAGCTAGGACTTTCATGCCGTAGTCTTTGGCTAATTTCAAAAGTGTGAAAGCGCTGTCCCGACCGCCACTGACGTTGACGATGCATTCGTATTTCTTGTTGGGATCGCGGTGCTTGTCCAGGATCTTTTTAAACCGTGCTTCGCCCTTATACTCGAATTTCTTGTAGTCTCGACAATAATCGCATACTCCTGCCTCATCAAACCTTATCCCCGGCATGGTCTGGGGCAGAACGCATTTACTGCATCGCTTGATAGTATCCACTACTTTTTTCTTTCCTAAATTAATATCGCCTATCAAGCGAGACCTTCCATTTACCCTTACCCTTAAGTTTGAATGATAAGAGCCCTAGGTTGTTGGTAGTAAATGTGTCGCTTTTTTCAGGATTATCACCTTTTTTTCGCACGACATCATATTTAGCATTTGGTACCAAGTTGCAGACCACGTTCAGCAATGAATCGGTCACCGAAACTTCGTATCTACCGCTGGGCGTATTATCTCGCGTTCCGAACAAGACCACTGCATCGCCTTTTTCATTGGTTAATTTCGCGCCCTTGAAATTGACCGCGGATATCGGCAAGATATTTGCGGTTTCTTCTATATCAAAGACCGCAAACCCGGTCACCACTCTAACTGTATCTGCCAATGGGTTTAACTTTACATTAATTCTCTGCAAGGTTCGACCGTTTCTGTTTTCAATATAACTATCTTTGGTCAATATCTGCACACTGCCGCTCACTTCTTCAGGATAGACCATATAACCTAAAAGGTTAGGACCATTCGGATAGGCAATCATGATTTTATGACTGTTTTCTACGATATTCGGCGCAACCCAGGAATGCATGCGCCAGTGCAGAGAATCTATGTTTGACTGACGTAGTGCATAGTCATAAACCGCGAAACTGCCCAGATTATTGAAAAATATAATTTCCCTTTGCCATGGTTTAAGTCGGTTGTAACTCCAATCAATGCTTTTAAAACAGGTTATTCCCTGTTTAGCATCATATGACCAAACCATTGAATCTGGTTGCCGCAAGGCATAGGGGTTTGTTTCGTAATCGTCCAGAACATTGTGGTATATCCGTTCCCGCTGCTCGCTCCGGCGGGCATAACCAACATCCGCGATCAGCCACCTGCCCTTACCGCCAAAAATGAACGAATTCTGCTCCCGGTGACAATGGCTATTGGGTTCCGGGGGGCCGCTTTTGAAAGCCAATAAATAGTCATCGTCATTCCAGCCGGTCCGGGCGATCAGCCAGCCGATGCTGGCAAAACATTCGCTCAGTGGATAGGTGTCGGGGAAATTATCCGGGCTGGCGCTGCGCTGTTTTGGATCAGCCCATAGGAAAAAACGAAATTCCTTCCGTTTGTTCATATCCTTGCGCCGGCTCACCCACCATTGGTATACTTCATTATTATCATGATTGGCGATATAACAGGTCGCGGGGTTCCACAGGCCAGCATATTTATCATAATCACTGAAACTTACATCACAGTTCGGTCCGGAGCCGGTGTTATCAGCCTTATACTGCTCGGCACCGGGCAGCATGGAATATATTTGCCATCTTGGCAGGTTGGATAAGAACATATTGCTGCCCATGTAATTATTGATCGTGCCATCGGCGATCAAGAACGATATCAAATGGCGTGCCGCATATAACCCATATGATAGCCCCTCGTTGAAACCACCGTCACCACCTAGCGCATCAGAGTGTTTTAGCAGCGTATCGATCTTTGCGCGGGCGGTTGCTAATTCGGCACGGAGGCTTGCCATGTCATCCAAAGCAAGGCATGCCATGCCCATGCCTCCGCCCAGCATTATAGCCCGGCCATTGGCATAGGTCAGAGGCGGCTCATTCTCTTGAGCGTACGGATAGTACAGCGCTTGCAGATGAATTTGGCTGATGCCCAGGGTGATCATTGTATTCTGGATGCTCATTTTCTCATAATTGGACAGATCATTGAAGAGCCAGTCATATGCCAAGGCCATGCCGTGAAGCATTTCGCCAGTACACAGCTGCGCGTATCTTACATTTTTGCCAACCCGGTTAGTCTGGTCTGTGAAAGCCGTCCAGTTGGCTAGAGAAACCAGGAACTTTTTAACGTGCACTTTATACTCCTTGTTATTATTTATCAGCCCCACCAATGCGACATTGATCAAACGGTTGATGATCTGACGCATCGGGTTCAGCCAGTAGTCCAGGAAAGCATCCGCATTGTGCAGGGGTAGTTGTTCATAGGGGTAGTTAATGACCGTGTCCTTTTGCCGGGTACTGTCGATCGGCCATGGGAAACGTATGTTGTCGCTTTTATTATAATCAGCAGCTGAATTCTGCAGCGTATCCCACAAGTCCGCATAACTAATATTTAATCCGCTCCTTGTTTCATTGCCTCGCTTATTTCGAAGCGTTTTCAAACCCGACTTATTGAACAACAACCGCGGGTGAACGCCTTTCGGCACAGTGGAGATAATGATATCGTCGTAAAAAATATCGCCGCACGCCGAAGACTCTGCCTCAGACGCGCCTAATAGGATCGTATTGCTCACCTTACTCGGATTTATTGGATAATACGAACCAATAAGATCGCCATTTATATAAAGATCATCAATGTTATTGTGCCGATATATTTGTATTTTATACCAGCAGTCGGTTGATCTTAGTCCGGCAACATTGAGATGGAAACCCTTTGCGTCTTTAAGTAGGAATTTTAGTTTCCCGCCCGATTCATGAAGATATAGTGCGATGTCGGTCTGTTTGATTGTCCCTTGATAAGTGAAATATTTGAAACAACACAACGGAAAGGAATCAAATGCATTGTAGTCGCCAGGTATCCACATATAGAATTCTATCATGTATTCTAATGATTTATTGATGAACGTCTTGCTGGCGCCGGCGCTGGAATGATTATCGGCGTCTTTTATGTGCAGACTCGCAATACCATGACTTTGCGCCTGGTAAGGATCTGCACCTTCGGCTTCAGTATTCACAAATCCATTTCCTTTTGTATTCGTAATAAAATTTCCAGAAGCTTCACATTCTTCAAAAGTGTTTCGCAAAAGAATCGTACCGGATAATGGCAAAGCAGCAATAAAAGCGGCAAATATGATATACTTGATTTTTTCTCCTTTCATATCCTTCATCGCTTCATTATATAATATGAATTGCTGCTGTCAATGCTTTTACCTGTTTAATTACACAACTACTATATTCCCTGCGTACTTCGTTTTTATGACTTCCAAGCGACCTGTCTTGACATGCTACAAAATTCGTGTAATATTGAGCTGTGAAATCATTGGAAATGTCGCGCATAATCGATACAATCCACATTCTTGTCAGAAGGAGAAAGTTCATTGTTTATTTCGTTCTCGCGGTGGTCATCCTCACTTTGCTGATAAGTCTAATAGTACCCAATCAGTATAGAGCCATCGCCACTATCCTGCCGCCCAACCCGGAGCGGGATGCGATGATGGGGCTTATCTTTGCCAGCGTTCCCAGCGGCATTGCTGGTATCACGGGCGCCGGCGGCTTGCTGGGCGGTCCGACCGCGTCCGACCTTTACGCCAACATCATGAAAAGCCGCGTGATAATGGATAAAGTCATCGAAAAATACAAATTGAAAAAGGAGTTCAAAGCCAGAACTCTGGATGACACTTACAAATCACTTTTGAGCATTACCAATATCATCGTGACACCCGAAGGCATCATAACGGTCGCCGTAACGTACAAGAATAAGAAACTGGCAGCTGCTATCGCCAACTCGTTCGTAGAAGAACTGGACCGTTTTAATACCGAGACCGCGATGACCGCCGGCAAGAAGTACCGCTTATTCATCGAGCAGAGACTCACGGAAACGATCGATGCGATGACTAAAGCAGAGGATAGTCTCAGATCATTCCAGGAAAAACATAAGACCGTCGCCCTGGATGCCGAGATCCAAAGTGCCATTCAGACGATCGCGCAGCTGAAAAGCGAGATCATCATGAAGGAAGTGCAAAGAGGCGCCATGGCTTCAGGCTCAAGCACTTTGAACCCTTACATCGCCAACCTTGACCAGGAATTGGCACAGTTGCGGAGACAACTCTCAAAGATCGAATTCGGCGGCAAGGAAAATACCAATGAATTCGGCGCCGGGTTTTCAATGCCCTTCTCGAAACTTCCTGAATTGTCATTGGAATACGCGCGTCTGCTCAGAGACGTGAAAGTACAGGAAGCGATCTACGAACTGATGACGCAGCAATACGAGCAGGCGAAGATCATGGAATTAAAAGACACGCCGACCGTGCAATTCCTGGACCGGGCAGTTCCGCCCGAAAAGAAGAGCTTTCCCAAACGCGGTATTCTGTTGGTGACCACATTTTTTCTGAGCATCTTGGTTGCATTGTTCCTGGCCTTTATTATCGAGCGTATTGATATTTTCAGAAAAAACAATCCCACCGAATACGCTAAATGGGTTCAGGTTTATACCGTACTTAAAGGTGATCTAAAAAAACTCAAACAGCGAGTTTTTAAGAAAAAAGCTTAACCCGGGAATATTTTCCAAAACAAAAATTTATTTTCAGGATTTTCCGCTGTTAATTGCTGGTTTTAGTCGAAAAATTCTTCTTAAAGCCGATACTGCATAGGGTGTAATTATCATACTAAATCCTGCTTCCCATAAGGGCAATAGATGGAAGTGGTATCCGAAAAAACTGACGGTAAGGATGCCCAGTAAGTGTACGGATAACAGGTTGAGCACAGTGCCACGCTTAGACAAAGCCAGATTATAAATAGTATAGATGACCAGTCCTATTACCATCATAAAAATCAGCGAGCCATAAAATCCCAGGCACATATACAATGTCGTAAAAATAGTACCCGTATTATTCTTTACCGCAAACTGTGTTGCGATCGGAACAAAAAAAGGTATGGCGGGATTTACGTAATTATAATCACCGACAATAAAGTGATGTAAGTTTACCGGTACCGTAAAAACAATGTCGGGTGAAAGATAATTCTCAAAACCTTTGAGAAAATAACCCAGGGTGATTGGCCCGGCGACAACATAATCTTCAAAGGCGTTAAAAGTAAAAGATAAAAGCAGTATTGCTCGGTTGAATCCCAGGGTTGCAGTGAATCCAATAAAGTAAGCCAGAACGAAAATAGCGAATATCGCCAACCCGGCGACGATTATATTCACGGTTTTGATCTTCCGTACAATTCTGCTTTGCACCGCAAAATACAATGTCGGGAGAAGGAGGAGTATCGTACGGTACTTTACCTGATTGGCGAGCACCACGAAGATCATGAGGAGCAAAGATAATAGCACAAATTTGCTGTGATTCTTCAGCCAAAATGCACCCAGTAAAATGAAACTCGGGTATGCCAGAATCGTGATGTGCCCTAAAATACCTGAACGGAACGCCAATTGGAACGATTCAGTTCCAAGGGCATCGAATCCAAGAGTAATTCCAATTTTTGCAAAACTCAATAACCCGGCGGCGATCGCGACCCACACGATACCAAGTAATATAGAACGGTGATCTGTTATAAAAGTTTCAAGCTGAACATTCGTTTCTGAAATCTGTCGCCCGCGCAAAATATACCAAATTATCTGCCCTGTCAACCAGAACAATGCGACATTAAGCGCGACAAAAACAATGCTCTCGCTTGTAACCGGTTTATACTGGCGGTGCCATCCGAAACCCAGTAAAAACAAGACGACAAATAAATAGGGCCAAACGATTACATTAAATGGCGTGATAAAGGTTTTATACTGATGGCGCTCAAGAAGCGTCATCAATACAACCATCAGACAAAAAAGCGTTATTGTTAATAGCATTGAGATAATTCCTCAAAAGCCCTGTCAATATTTTCCTTAGAAACTACATCGCACGCGTTTGAATATTTAATCAAGAAACGTGCCATCTTGAGTATAGATATTACTGGATAATGGTATTTGAAATATACCAGCGGTATGATGTATAGAAAGCTCGCAAACCGCCATACATACCAGTAAGTCCGGCGATAATAATGTTTGAAGTTCACAAAGCGATTGAAATAATGTAAAAATACGGAACGCATGTTGGCAAACGCTTCTTTCCGCGTCGCTCCTATTTTATGAAAAACGACCGCCTTACGAACGCATCCCATTTTTATCCCGTGCTTTTTCATCTTCAAGCTAAGATCGTAATCTTCCTCGCCGAAAAAAAAATGATCAGACAGACCGCCAAATTTCTTGAAGATTTCAGATCTTGCCAATAGCGCGCACCCGGTTATGAAGGTGATCCCTTGCACCGAGTCGTCCGGGCATTCGCTGGCCAGCTGATCGCAGTCATAATAATGGCGATGTCCGAAAATAGTGAGCCTGCCACCTGAATTGGCTATCCTGTCGCGCTCGCCATAATGTCTTATCTGCGGGGTCACTACTCCCAAGTAAGGCTCATGCTCCATTGTATCGATAAGATATCCAAGCGCCTTTGGAGCTATGACCGTATCATTGTTTAACAGCATTATATATTTGTAACCCCGCCCGGCGGCGTAAGCAATGCCAATGTTGTTTCCGCCCGCAAATCCAAGGTTGCTTCGGTTCTCGAACAACAGGTGTTTAATACCAAACCCGTGTTTTGACAACCATTCTTTCATCTTTTTCACGGAATCGTTCATTGACCCATTGTCGATCAATAATACCGTAAAATCCTTATATTCTGATTTTTTAAGTGATTCAATGCATTCGATCGTATCCTGCCATGTATTCCAGTTGATCACCACGATGGACAACATGGATTTTGGACCGGTATTGATGCTTTTTAATGGATCAGATCTCGCGGTCATGCGTTCTTCCCCAATCTGCGTTTAACGAATGAGCACTCATCGTCGCTGAATTCACCGAAAATAAAAAGCGCTACCAGATAAATCGGGATAATGGCGATACCGGCGATCAAGAGTTTCATAAAAGATGAAATAGCGATGAATTTCAATGTTGTCAAGAAGGCCGCAACGCACAATGAAGCGATAACGATCTTACCGAGCGACCTCCACGGTATCAGCCATGGGATGTCCCGTTTCGTGCCGAAAAACACCAGCACTGGATAAAGAGTAAAGCAAACCAATGTTGTGACCGCCGCCGCGATATATCCGAACCAAGGTATGAATATCAGATTCAAAACAATCTTAACGACCGTGCAAATTATGACATAATAGAACATGATCCTGGTTTTTTCTCGGAACTCCAGCCCCTTATGTCCAAACATTGCAAAGGACCAGATCAAGATGCCAATCAAAACTATTGGCATGACCAGGTTTCCTTCCCGGTACTCCGATCCAAGAAAAACATTCGCGAACTCACGGGAAAAAACTACAATATAGGTTAAGACCGGGAATGACAGTATCAAGAAATAACGCGAGAATGATCTTATGAGCTGTTGCACGCGCACACTATTGGTGGCAATATCAGTACCTGCCTTCATGAGAATCGGGTGAGCTGCATTCAAGAGCGGCGTTGTGATCAGCGCCATTGCTGAAGCCATAAGGTTGTAATTAGAGCTGTAGATACCAACTTCCCGGCTGTCCCGGAGAATTTGGATGACGTAGCGGTCGGCAATACTCAGGAGTTCGGCACCAAGAAACCAGCCGATCATAGGAAATCCATAGAAAAAGAACTGTTGAAAGAAACTAACCAAACTTGCATTATTTTTTTTATTCGTCTCATCAATGACAAGTCGCTGTGTCGGTCGAAAGCTCGGCAGGTTTTGGTAAGTGAATAACATGGGAATGATAATGACAAAAAAAGCCGAAAAAATGCCCCACAATAAACTGTCCACGGTCCGACTGTACAATATGACGATCAATAATGGAATGAAAAATTTTAGCATCCCGTTGAGGATGGTAAAAATGCTGAAATACCATGATCTTAGGTCCGCCTGATAGAGTGTGATCAAACAATTGAACCATATTCCGGATACGATCAACAGGAATGACACAAAGAAATAGCTCTCATATGATCCTAAAACACCGCGTATAGGATAAGTTACCACGACCACCACTGCGAAAGTCATGGTTAAAAGCAAGAGCAAAGTCGTGAACTTCTCGTTAAAGAATCCGACTTGTCCATTGGCAACGTATTGCGCGCGGTATCTTAGCACCGACTGCACTATCCACTGCGAGGCAAAAGCCGTCACTATCGTGGTCGTAGTTAATACCAGGATATATTGCCCGTAGAGAGAAGGGTCGAATAACCGCGTAAAGACAGCGACGGCCAGAACTCCCAAAATACCGGGGATGATCTTTGCGGGGACGTACAACAGGGTATCTTTGGCAAGTTTCTTCATCACGGTCCGCATGGCATTGTCAAAGGGAACTCCCGCTGGTTCTTTGTTGCCCGCACTGGTTGTTTCAGAATGATCCATAAACTTGATTTGTATTATATATCCCAATATTGCTAATGTCAAGTTATCTATTGGTTACTCTCTTGAAAATCCAATGTTTTTCAGTATAATTCCTTGATTGTCATGCAAACAGATCTTCTGTCGTCCAGGTCATTTAATAATCATAAACGTATCTGTTTTTTTGCCCATGTGCATGACAAAAAAGTATTGGAATTGGTGGAATTCTACCATAACGATATCAGAATACTCACTGAACTCGGTTTCGATATTTCTATTGCCACGCGGTATCACGAGATCCCGCTGCGCTGCGATCTGTATTACTCGTGGTGGTGGGCTACCGGCATCCAGGCGTTGGCCGCGGCTCGACTTGCGGGCAAACCGATCATCATGGTCGGCAATGTGCGGTTCGATCAAGACGCGCCTTATGGATTTCCCAAGGCTTCGATTTTAAAGATGGTATGCATAAAATCCGCCTTGAGGCTAGCGACGGTTATACTTACGACTTCGCAGTATGAGAATGACATCGTGACCAGATACCGATCCCGGGATGTTCATATGGTTTATCACGGCATTGACCTCGATATATACAATCCCAATAAAGCAGGCCCCAGAGAAGAGATCCTGTTCACGATCTGCAACCTCTACCATGAAAATGCCAAACGGAAAAGGATCATTGAAACGATCGAAGCGTTCGCCCTTATCGCACAAAAGTTTCCCGCGTATAAATTGGTCATCGCGGGCGGAAGCGCCGGGATACAGGACCGGACCAAAGAAACGCTGCTGGCGCTTGTGGACCATTTAAACCTGCGGGGACGGGTGGTCTTTACCGGCTCCATTTCTCTGGTAGAAAAGATAGAGTTCTATCGCAAGGCACAGGCATTCGTTCAGCCGTCTGTATACGAAGGCTTCGGCCTGGCGATCGCCGAGGCGATGGCATGTGGAACGCCCGTGGTCGTTTGCAGATCGGGCGCGACGCCGGAAGTGGTCGGGGACGCCGGTCTTTATGTTTCCGGAACATCGCAAGATATCGCCGATGGTCTCGTCCAGCTGTTGCGCAATAAAAATTTACGGCAAGATCTGGGTACCATGGGACAAACCCGCGTCATTCAGATGTTCTCCTATGAGAACCGGAAAAAAACCCTTAAAAAAATTATTGATTCCACTTTGAAAAAGGAGCGATCATGAAACAAGTCGTGCAGGATGCGCGTAAAGGGCTTATCAAGGTGATCGATGTGCCCGTTCCGCTTCTCAAGGACAATTGCATTCTGGTCAAAAACCGGTACTCTCTAATAAGCGCCGGCACAGAAAAACTCATGCTTGAATTTGCCAGGAAATCGCTTCTCGGAAAAGCCAGAGCAAGGCCAGATCTTTTCAAACAGATTAGAGAAAAAATGAAAAGGGACGGTATCGGTTTTACGATCCAGCGCGCCATGAGGCGACTGGAAGTGCCGTCAGCCGTTGGATATAGCTGCGCCGGTGAGATTGTGGAAATCGGTAAAGGTATCTCGGGCGTAAAACCGGGCGATGGTGTCGCCTGCGCCGGTGCCGGATATGCCAATCATGCCGAATACATAACCGTGCCTAAAAATCTGTTCGTAAAAATACCTACTGGCGTCGATTATAAAGCGGCGGCCTACGCGACGGTCGGAAGCGTTGCCCTACACGGCATAAGGACCGCTGGCGTAAGCGTGAATGAAAGCGTGACCGTGATCGGCGCAGGTCTGATCGGCCAGATTACGATGCAGATCCTGAAAGCGGCCGGCTGCAGGGTAGTGGGATTTGACACGGATAAACGAAAGATCGCGTTTGCCTTGAAACATGGACTTAGTTTTGGAGCGAGTTCAGACCGTGAGATCATATCCCTTGTCGATCAATTAACTAATGGAAGGGGTCTTGATTGCGTGATCATTACGGCATCCACCACCAGTAATGAACCCGTAGAGCTTGCTGGAGAGCTGTTACGGGATCGAGGAAAAGTCGTTGTCGTCGGCTCGGTAAAAATGGATATACCGCGCAGGACATTCTACAACAAAGAACTGGATCTTATCGTCTCCAGATCGTATGGTCCGGGACGGTACGATACCGAGTTTGAAGAAAAAGGCCACGATTATCCCATGGGATACGTGCGCTGGACCGAAACACGCAACATGGAATCGGTACTCGAACTTATTAAAGACAAAAAACTTGACGTTGATATCCTTACCTCCCACATCTACAATATCGACGAAGTGGAGAAAGCCTATAAGTTAATATCCGGGAAAGGGCTCAGTTATTATGGCATCCTGCTCAAATTTGATCCCGCAGAACCGGCAAAGACCATTAGCCTCAAGCCGGAATTGCACAAACCAAGCGCCTCGGTCAGGATCGGCGTTATTGGTGCCGGCAATTTTGCCCGTGATTTTCTTCTGCCCCAGATCAGCAAGATGCGCGATATTTCGATCCACGGGGTAGCTACTGCCAAGGGCCTGAGCGCCAGGTATGTTGCTGATAAATACAGCGTTAATTATATCACCACTGATAGTAACAAGGTCCTGCATGACAAGGACATAAATACCGTTTTCATATTCACAAGACATGATACCCATGCTTCATATACCATTGAAGCCCTCAAGCATAACAAACATGTCTTTGTCGAAAAACCATTGGCAACCAGCGAAAACCAACTTCAAGAGCTTATTCAAACCTGGAAACGGTATCCACAAATGGTCATGGTTGGGTATAACCGCAGATTTTCCCCTATTATCAGATCCGTGCTTGAAAAAATGCCCAAAGGCAATCCCCAGACGGGCGTTTACCGCATCAATGCCGGAGCGATCCCATCCAGCAGCTGGGTGCATGACGAAAATGAAGGCGGGGGCCGGATCATCGGTGAAGTATGTCACTTTGTCGACCTGGCAATGTATCTCACGGCAAGCCGTCCTTCACGGGTATATTCTACGACCGCTTTATCTTATGATAATGTATCATGCGTGATCGAATTCGAGAATGGCTCGGTTTTCAACATCATTTACACAACGCTTGGGAATCCTGCTTTGCCCAAAGAGAGGATCGAGATCTACAGTCAGGGTAAGGTTGCGATCATAGATGATTTCAGGGGTTATTCAATTATAACGGGAGACCAGGGAACTATCCAGAAATCAGGTAAAACGGACAAGGGTTTTCTTCAGGAAATAATTTCTTTTATCGACGCCGTCAAGAACGGAACACCCCCGCCGATCTCTTTTGAAGATCTGGTCATTAGCACCTATACAACTTTGAAAATAATTGAATCCGCGTCGAAAAACATGCCGGTAAAGATCAATCTCACATCGCTGATAGATGTTAAATAGGATCGTTAATAACTGCCGCAAGATCCATCGGCGCGGCTTTCAGGATCTAACATGGCGGCTAATGTTGCGCTTTAAAAAGCCATCCATAGTAAAGGATCTTTGCAATCGCCTGCCACCCGATCTAACCCCCTCCACGGCCATTGTTTCTGCTGATGATTTCCTTGCAATCACGGATTTGATCAACGACGGGCAACGGAGTAGAGTTATTGAAGAAGCACAAAATATTCTCAAAGGACGCTTGAATATATATCATACGCGGGAAATACACGCCGGGCAAACGATAAACTGGCATCATGATGTCCTGACAAATATTACATGGCCCAAAGTACCCTGGCGTTCAATACGCCTAAAACAGGATCATCTGGGCAGCATCAGAAATATATGGGAACTCAACCGGCACAAACATTTTGTGGTCCTTGGAAAGGCGTATATTTATACGAACGATAAACGGTTTTTTAACGGATTCAAGGAACATTTTGAATCATGGATTCGTCAGAACCCGTATGGCATCGGTGTTAACTGGTATAGTTCACTTGAGATCGCCATGCGTGCCATATCATGGCTCTGGGTATATACTTTTTTTGGCCAAACTCCAGCCTTTGCAAAGATCCATGATCCATTTATTAACAATCTCTATATCCACGCGCAGCATATATATCATTATCGCAGTGAATTCCTCCATCCAAGCAATCATAATATTGGAGAAGCAGCGGCATTATACATGCTTTGTGCAGTTTTTCCTCAATTCGACCCAGATCGAACCTGGCGCAAAAAAGCCAGAGATATGCTCGAAAAGGAGGTTATACGCCAGACTTATACTGATGGCGGATGTAAAGAGCAGTCTTTCTCCTATATGCTTTTTGATCTGGACCTGCTGATGCAGACGCTGTTTGTAAGCGAACGCATGGGCGATGCTTTTTCTGATCATTTTGTCACCCGGATCGAAAAGATGCTAGATTGTCTGTCATTACTGGCACAACCGGGTAACAAAATACCTATGGTCGGTGATAGCGACAACGCGCGGGGACTGCCGATTATAAACAGCTGCAATTTTTGGCAGGAAGAAGACTTGTTTTGTCTGGGTGGCTTATTCTTTGACCGCAGAGATCTTTTAAGTAAAACAAAAATCTTCACAGAAAGCGCCGCCTGGCTCACTGGAGCAAGAGGATATAAAAAATACCATACTCTCAAAAAAGTTGCAACACAGAATTCTTCAACTTATTTGCTTCAGAGCGGATATTTTATCCTGCGTGACAACAGGAAACATGACATCTATGTTCTATACGACGTCGGCGAATTGGGGATCGGCAAAGTAGCGGGCCACGGTCATGATGATCTTACAAGCGTGGTGATTTCCATAAATAACAATGAATTTATAATAGACCCTGGAACTTATACCTACTCTGCGCAGGATCCCCGGCGTTCCTATTTGCGATCCACCAGCGCTCATAATACAATATTGATAGACAATACTCCAAGGATAAAACCACTTTCGAGCTTTGACTGGGATAAAACCATCAAAGGGCATGCAATACGTTATGGATTTTTGGATAAGATTGATTTTGCAGAAGCCAGCTACGATTATAAAGCGCACGTTACCCATCGGAGAAAAACAGTTCTGCAAAAACACGGGTGGATAGGTATCCAGGATCACATCGCCGGACATGGTCTTCACCAGGTCGAGTTGAATTTCCATCTTTCACCTGAGGTTATTATTGTTGACCATACCGGCAATTCGATTTTGTGCAGGAACAGACGGAATTACCTGATCCTGTATGTCTCTAACTATGATTACGCGCTTTCCGTGGTCAAGGATGAAGTCTCATACACATATGGTATTTCGATACCGTCAAAGACGATCAAACTGGCAGCGCATCGATTCCTGCCGGAGACCGTGACCACGCTTTTTGTTCCAAGTTTTGGTAAACCCAATATTATGAGTGAACAAGCACTGGATCAGGCCTTCAAAACCATCGAGACCATATGAAAATTCTTTACATCACACAATACTATCCGCCCGAGATCGGTGCGGGGTCATTCAGGGCCGAAGCCATTGTCGACGGTTTAGCGCGAAGAGGCCATGAAGTAACGGTGATAACCGAGATACCAAATTACCCGCATGGCAAGGTCTATACCGGGTTCAACAAAAGGCCATGGCAGGTCCGCAAATACAGCAATCATCAAGTTCATTATGTTTGGGTCAAGTCTGCTGTGAAGATGAATTTTATCAAGCGTATTGCGCTTTACCTGTCATTCGCATTCATGGCTATCGGCAAAGGCTTATTGTTGAAAGAAAAACATGATGTCATTTATGTAACATCTCCGCCGCTCTTTGTAGGTATTACGGCTTATGTACTGGGCAAGATCCTTCGAATACCCTATATTTTTGAAGTCAGAGATCTCTGGCCTCAGATCGCGATCGAAAGCGGCGAACTCAGCAACCCAATAGCGATCAAAATGGCGAGATGGTTAGAATCCTTTCTATATCTGCATTCACGACATATTGTAACCGTTACAAAAGGATTCAAGAGATCAATAAACCAAATGAATGTGCCGTCTTCAAAAGTTGACGTTGTTTTCAATTTTGCAAAAACGGATCAAAATATAACAACTGCAATTCCAGATAATGTGAAGTCTAATTTTAATAATAGATTTACTGTCCTTTATGCCGGGATCCTTGGTTATTTTCAGGGTATTGATGTCATCATACAGGCCGCCAATCTAGTTAAGCACCAGCCGGATATTTTGTTTATAATAGTCGGCAAGGGAACCGAAGAGCAAGCGTTAAAGAAATTAAGTACCGAGCTCCAGTTAAAAAACATTGTATGGCTGCCACCTCAACCGAACACATTAACGCATGTTCTTTTGTCAACGGCTGGTTGTTCCGTGATCCCCTTAAAAAACCTACCCAGCCTAAGAATGACCATACCTTCCAAGCTGTTCGATTATATGGGTTGTGGCTGTCCAATTATCTTATCTGCCAGCGGTGAAGCGGTCGACATGCTGAGATCATCAGGGGCCGGTGTCTGTGTTGAACCAGAAAACGCCGATCAGTTAGCCAATGCCATTTTGAATTTATATAATAACAAAAACACATGTAATGAATATTCACAAAAGGGTAAAAAAGCAGTAAACAGTATTTTCTCCAGTGAAAAGGCTATAGACACAATCAACAACATAGTGACGCGCGTGGTGATAGGTTCCTGACAACTTAGCAGGTTGACTATTCGGAAAATCTGAATATTATTTGCAAAGCCGGGGTGGCGGAATTGGCAGACGCACTAGGTTCAGGACCTAGCGCTCGCAAGGGCATAGGGGTTCAAATCCCCTCTCCGGCATAGTTACGAATAAAACGAATTTAAGCAGACGAATGATACAAATAAAACCTAATTGCGAATTATTCGAATATTAAAAAGGCGAATAACACGAATTGAAACAACCCATAGTAGACGAAAACCATATCATATATGCAGACCTATCATATAAAATAGTTATGAAAGAATTGTCATTCGTTGAATTCGCTATCATTCGTTTAACAAATTAGTAAAGCATGGCAAAATATCTGTGGCGTATCGTTTTTGCTCTACTTGTTATCTACCTTCTTTTCTATGTTGTAAATTCGATCCTGATCATTGTCTATCCTTATCAAATATCATACCCGGAAGGTTTCTTGCTGAACCAGGCGTTCACTATCGCCCAAGGCAGACCGATCTATAATGGCATCACCGATTATCCCTTTTTAGTGGCAAATTATCCTCCTGTTTACCCCTATCTCTGCGGTCTTTTCGTCAAGCTCTTCGGCGTTTCGTTCGCCTGGGGCCGGATCATCTCATTTCTCGCCATTATTGCCTGCGCTTATTTCATTTATGATATTTGCAGGAATGCCCCCCTTACCCTTTCTCCCTTACGGGACACCAATCATTATCCCCCCCACCCTAACCCTCCTCCCACAGGGACACCAAATATAATGAAAGATCCTTTTCCACGTTGCCCTCAAGGGGGGAGAAAAAAGGAGGGGGTGCAATGTTGCCACGATGAGCGAGGGATGGAAATAAATACCAACGGACACCGGCAGCGTGCTAGTCTAATTACTTCCCTGCTATTTTTGGCTTCACCATACGTGTACAATATAACTACCCAGGTCCGGGTTGACGCGTTGGCGCTTTTTTTGAGTATTTTTGGTATCTGGTTCGCGCTTAAGAATATCAATAAAAAAATCATGTACCTTTCGGCCCTGTTTTTTGCAGCCGCGCTTTTCACAAAACAAACATATGCGGCCGCCCCGATCGCATTTGCTGTTTATTTATTTTTCATAAACCGAACCCGCGGCTTTTTATTTATTGTCATGACTCTCTTATCCTATTCGGTCGTATTTTTAGTTTTTAATACCCTAACCGCTGGCGAACTATACCGAAATAACGTGCTGTATAATGCCAATCCTTATAGTTTCCTGTTCGCCATCAAAATGTACGCGTCTCTATTAAAGACGCATCTGATATTGATCACTCTTTCCATCGCTTATATGATCTTTTCACCGGTCAAAAAACACATCCTGTCGTTCTTTTCGATTTATTTCATCGTCGCGGCGCTGGTCGCGCTTTCCATCGGCAAGATCGGTTCCAATGTCAATTACTTTCTGGAACTTATCGCGGCAGGAAGCATCGTCGTTGGCTTGTGCGCTAACGAACTAATGGAAAATACCAAAACACAGCTGATCCTGCCTGCTTTGCTTATCGCACAACTGATCCTGTTCGCGCATCTCCCGTTCATCACCGGCAAAACACCATCTAAAATCGACCGCGAAACAGGACAGCGCATATCAACGATGATCCAGGCTGCTCCAGGAGATATCATTTCCGAAGACGCAGGAATTCTGATCCTGAATAACAGAAAAGTGCTTTACCAGCCGTTCGAATTTACCCAGCTTAAGAACCAGGGGCTTTGGGATCAGAGCCGGTTCGTACGGGACATCGATATTCAAAAATTTAGTCTGCTTATTCTTGGATCTGATACTCAGGGATCTTATGATGAAGAACGATTCACACCTGAAATAGTCGCGGCGATTGCGAACAGCTACATGCTGAAGGAAAAGATCGGGGATTGGTATATATATAAACCAATAAAAAATGAATAGAACTGGGATTGCTTCCCCTCCGTACCTCGGGACACCATTTATCCCTCACCCCTACCCTCTCCCTTACAAAGGGAGAGGAATAAGGTGAGGGTTGAATTTATAAGGTTGCGCACAAAGCTTGCTCGCAATGACAGAACAGAAAAACATCTTACGAGCAGGTAATTTTTTTTTCCGTTACAGAGCTGTTATTGCCGTACCGTTCTTTATCGCCCTGGTGTTACTATCCAAACGCCCTTATTCCTTGGTCGTACCTGTTGTCCTAACGCTGGTTGGTCTGGCAGTCCGGTCATGGGCTGCGGCATACGTCGGCAAAGGTTCGCGGGGCACTACGATCCTGGCCGAATACAGGATCGTCAATGGTCCATACCGGTTCTACCGGCACCCCATCTATCTCGGCAACTTACTGCTGGTGTACGGGACGGTTGTATTGTTTAATCCTGGTGTGCTGTTTTCAATACTGGTGATCTTTCTTTTTCTCGTTGAATACAGCATCATCATCAAAACCGAGGACGAGTACCTTATAAATAAAGAACCTAAAATGGTACGGTTCAGTTTCCAGAACTTAGCCCATGAACTGTCGACGCTCCTCGTCATGATCGTCATCTACTTGATCTATGTATTGAGGTTTGTGGTTTTTTCACGGATTTTACCCGTATTGACATTGTCATGTGCTCTGATATACTTTCAAAAATGAACGGTTCCTGGCAACCGAACGAAGGAAAAAAGCTCAACATCGAACTCGCAGGCGTTTTATATTCGCGCCTGCCCGTAAAAACCCACGTCATCAGCGCCGGCGACGATCTTTTCAAGATCGTCGATGAGTACGTCAAACCTCACCTGCAGGCCGGCGATATGATCTTTATCAGCGAACGCGTCGTTGCCATCACCCAGGGACGGGCTTATCCAATAAAGGATATCAAACCCTCGTGGTTAGCCAGGTTCCTGGTCAAGTTCGTCTACAAGTCACCTCACGGCATCGGTCTGGGCAGTCCCTGGACCATGGAGCTCGCCATCCGGGAAGCAGGCGCATTCATTATCCTGCTCGCCGCCATGGTCTCTGCCGTGACCAAACTTTTCGGCATCAAGGGAATGTTCTACGTGATCGCGGGCAAGCGGGTCGCCGCGATCGACGGTCCATGCGATTATACCCTGCCGCCTTACAACCAGTACGCGAAACTTGGTCCTAAAAATCCGAACAAGGTCGCCCGGTTATTGAAAGAAAAATTCGGTCATGAGGTGGTAATAATCGACGCCAACGACCTGGGGGTCGTCGTGCTGGGCAGATCCAGCAAAAATATTACGGAGCAGTTCGGCAAGAACGTTTTCCGCGATAATCCCTTAGGACAATCCAGCCAGCAAACACCGCTGTGTATCGTGAGACGAGTATCTAATAATTAGTATCTGTTTATTTTTTGGGATTTTTTTCTAATTACTAATCACTACTTACTAATTACTGTTGTTTAGTATCCCTGCAGCGCCGATTTGTCGATCTTTTCGAACTCGACTTCTTCTTCGATCCGGTCGGCGAACGAGTGCACATCGCACTTATTCTGGGGTTCGGTACCCGCGATAAAAGCTTCATCCTTGGGTTTGGGGCAGTAATCGGTGGCGATCAGACCGGATGTCTGGCAGATTTTGCACCAAACAATGTTATCCGGGATCGGGAAATCACCGGTCATAAGGGTATCGATCTGCTTCATGATATCGCCCCAGATCGGCGCGGACACGACGCCGCCCGTGGCACCCCGGTAGATGCGCTGGTTGTCGTCAAATCCGATCCAGATGCCGGCCGTGTATTTGGGCGTGAACCCGACGAACCAGGCGTCCGAGTAATTATCAGTGGTGCCGGTCTTGCCCGCAGCCGGGCCCCGGTAGTATTTCCGGACCTCGATCCCGGTCCCGTTGTCAACGACCGATCTCATCAAATTGACCATAACATAGCTGATCGGCGGCGATAGCCGGCGTTCGGATTCCGGCTCATTACGCTCGATGACCGTACCGTCCTTGTCGGTTATCCGCCTTATGAATATCGGTTCGTTCTCCACGCCCATGTTGCCGATCGTGCTGAACGCGCTGGTTAGTTCAAGCAGGGTCACGGTGCAGCTGCCCAGCGCCAGCGAAACCACGGGCAGGAGGGGCGATTTGATACCAAGCGCATGCGCATACCTGACGACCAGGTCCGGGCCGATCGTTCTGATCAACCTGATCGCGACCAGGTTCCGCGAAAGCGCGAGCGCCCTGCGCAGCGTGATCGGACCAAGGAATTCGTGATCATAATTGGACGGCCGGTAGATGCTGTCCTGACCCGGAACCTCGAGCACGATCGGCAGATCGAGCAGAACATCGGCGGCCGTGAACCCGTTATCGATCGCTGCCGCAAAGACAAATATCTTGAAAGCGCTGCCGGTCTGCCGGCGCGCCTGGGTCGCCCGGTTGAACTTGCTCTGGGCAAAATCGCGTCCGCCCACCAGCGCTTTCACCTCGCCGGTATGCTGGTCCAGGATCACAACGGCGCCCTGGACATAAGGCGTCGCGTTCAAAGAATCATCGATACCGATCGAATCGATCTTGGATTTTGAGTTCTTGAATTTGTATTCTTTCTCCATTTGCGCAAGGTGTTTTTCCAGGACCGCCTCGGCGACCTTTTGCATTGTAGTATTCATCGTCGTGTAAATATTGGCGCCGCTCCGGTAGAGGAATTCGCCGCCGTATTTCATTTCAAGATGACGCCGCAATTCCTCCATGAAATATTCGCCGACTGCCTTTTGGGGTTTATGCTCCACGACCGCGAGCGATTCCTGGACCGCTTTTTCATATTCCTCTTCCAAAATGATATGTTCCTTCAGCATTTCCTTCAGCACGAGGTTGCGCCGCGTCCGCGCGCGGTCCGGATACTTGTATGGAGAATAGCTTTCCGGCGACTTTGGCAGCGCGATCAGGAGCGCGCATTCGTTAAGGTTCAGATCCTTGACCTTTTTATCGAAATAATAGCGCGCCGCGGTCTCCACGCCATACCGTCCCTGGCCAAAATTCACCTGGTTGAAATATTTTTCCAATATTTCGTCCTTGGTATACGCCTTTTCGATGCGTATCGCCAGCATGATCTCCTTCATTTTGCGCAGGAGTGTCTTTTCCTGGGTCAGGAACATGTTCCGGGCGAGCTGCATGGTGATGGTGCTGAACCCCTGTTCCGCCCGCAAGTGCAAAATGTTCACGATCAATGAACGGAGCAGAGCCTTGATGTCCACGCCCCAGTGCTGGTAAAAAAGCTTGTCCTCGATGCAAATGAAACCTTTTTTCAGGTAGTCGGGGACTTCGGCAAAGTTCGTTAATTCGCGGCGCTCGATAAAAAATTCGCCGATTTGAATATTGTCCTGGTCAAAGATCTTCGTCGCCACCGGCGGGTTGAACATCGCGATCGATTCAACCGGCGGCAAGCCCCGGACCACGGCCATGTATGTCCCGGCGCCGAAACCAACGGCGAGCGACGCCGCCAGGATCAGGATCACTCTCAAGCGGTGGCGCTTTTTACCGCTGGCTTTCATAAGGTTTTCCTTATGCTCGAAGTGATTTTTCGCTTTTTCCATCGAAAATGTACAGCCGGTCAGGGCTGATCCTCAATTGCAGCTCGCGGGCGACCTGGGGAGTGCAGCCTTCAGGCACCCGGGCCTGGAACAATGCATCGCCGAATTTTCCATAAACATAGGTCTCGCCGCCAACGGGTTCGATCATTTCCACCATGATGGGAACTGGCGTGCCGGCGGCATCGAACGAAAAATCAGCCGGTCTGATCCCGACGATCAGTTCCTCGCCCAGATATTTTTTGTATTTTGTATCCAGCGCCATCGCGCAGGAGTGGTTGCTCAAGATCAGGGAGCCGTCGTGCATCGTCACTTTTCCTCGGAAAAAGTTCATCGGCGGCATTCCGATGAAACTGGCAACGAAACGGTTTTCCGGTTTATGGTATATATCATGGGGATTGCCGATCTGCTGGACCTCGCCGTCACTGAGCACGACGATCTTTTCGCCCAGCGTCATCGCTTCAACCTGATCATGGGTCACATAGATCACCGTGGACCCTAATTTTTTATGAAGACGGGCAATCTCTGTCCTCATCTGGACCCTGAGCTTGGCATCGAGATTCGACAATGGTTCATCGAAAAGGAATAATTTCGGCTGCCGGACGATCGCCCGGCCCAGGGCGACCCGCTGGCGCTGACCGCCGGAAAGCTGCCTGGGTTTTCTCTTCAGCAACCCCCTGATGTCAAGGATATCAGCGGCTTTCATCACCATATCTTCGATCTGGGCCCGCCGGTAATTGCGCATCCGCAACCCGAACGCCATATTGTCATAGACGGTCATGTGCGGATACAGCGCATAGTTCTGGAAGACCATCGCGATATCGCGTTTATGGGGCGGGACATCATCGACCATCATGCCGTTTATATAAATATGGCCGCCGGATATATCCTCAAGGCCGGCGATCATGCGCAGGATCGTGGTTTTGCCGCATCCAGATGGGCCCAGCAGGACGGCGAACTCACGGTCAGCCACGGTAAAATCGACCCTGCTGACGGCCGGCACGTTCTTTTCAAAAACCTTGGTCACATTTTCAAGTTTGATCTCAGCCATGATGCGTCGATTTCACTATCGATCTTGATAAACTGATTATCTATTTCGGCACGACGATATTCAATATCCGGACCAGAGTGTTCTTCAAATCTTTCCTCGATACGAGCATGTCGACAAGCCCGTGCTCGATCATGAATTCTGAGCGTTGGAAACCCGGCGGCAGTTTTTCGCCGATCGTCTGTTCTATGACCCGCGCACCGGTAAAACCAAGCAGCGCGCCTGGTTCCGCGATGATGATATCACCCAGCGAAGCGTACGATGCCATGACGCCGGCGGTCGTGGGGTTGGTCAGGATGGAGATGAACAGGATCTTCTTCTGCGCCAGCAAGGCCAGTTCGGCAGAAGTCTTTGACATCTGCATCAGGGAAAATATCCCCTCTTGCATCCGGGCGCCGCCCGAGGTGGACAGGATAATGAGCGGGACCTCTTTTTCGCAGGCCAAACGTACGCTGCGCGCGACCTTTTCACCGATGACCGAACCCATGCTGCCGCCCATGAACCTGAAATCCATCGCCGCGAATACGACCAGCCGGCCGCTGATCTTGGCCTGACCGTAGATCACACCGTCCTTAAGACCGGTTTTTTGCTGGTCTCGCTTTATTTTCTTTTTGTATTCCGGGAATTCAAGGGGATCGGCTGATTCCAAATCGGCATCATATTCTTCAAAACTGCCCTCATCAAGCAACAGGCTGATATAATCCGTGCAGTTTATCCTGAAATGGAAATTACATTTGTGGCAGATCCACAGGTTTTTTTCCAGCTCATTGCGGTACAGGATCTCGCCGCAACTGTCGCACTTGACCCAGATGCCTTCGGGCAAAACCAGCTTTTCCTCGGGTTTTGCCTGAACTTTCTTTTTAAACCACATGTGTTATTTTACCGTGTTTTGTGGAAAAGTCAAGGGTAAGGCAGATCAGCGATGGTTTATGGTTGAACCATGTAGGGCAAGGCTTTCCTCCAGAACCGGTGGTTCCTGCGGAACCTGAGGTTAGCCTTGCGGAATGCCGATATTACAGCAGTTCGGCGATCTGGACCGCGTTCAAAGCCGCGCCCTTGCGCACGTTGTCGGCAACGATCCACATGGCCAGACCGTTCTCGAACGCCGGATCTTTGCGGATCCGGCCGACAAAAACCTCGTCCCGGCAGGCACACTGGACCGGTACGGGGTAATCCTTGTCTTCCTCCAGGACAACAACACCCGGAGCGGTCTTCAGCAGTTCCTTCGCTTCATTGACCGAAACCGGCTGCTCCAGATCGATCGACACGGCTTCGCTGTGGCTGATCAGAACCGGGACCCGAACACAGGTCGGTGATACCAGAATCCCGTTATCCTCGAATATCTTGCGCGTCTCGTTGATCATTTTGTTCTCTTCCTTGGTGTACCCGGCCTCGTCAAAGTCGCCGATCTGCGGTATCACGTTGGCGCCGATTGGATGCGGGAAAACACTTTCCGGGAATTTCTCGATATTCACGCCCATGGCAAGATACTCGTGCTCCAGCTGCAGCTCCTCGATCGCATCCTTTCCGTAACCGGAGACCGATTGGTAGGTGGCGACAAAGATCCGGCGGATCTTGAACTTTTTGTGCAGCGGCCATAACGGCACCAGCATCTGGATCGTCGAGCAATTGGGATTGGCGATTATTCCCTTATGTTCCTTGATCCTTTGAGGATTGACCTCAGGGATCACCAGCGGTACGTCCGGATCCTCGCGGTATGCCGCCGAATTATCGATCACGACCGATCGGCCCGCGAATTTGGGAACGATCTCCCTGGATAGATCCGTGTCCAGGCATCCAAAGACGATATCTGCCTTGTCGAGGAAACTCTCGTACTCAGCAAGGATATCAAATTCGCGGTCCCTGAATATCACCTTCTGTCCTTCACTGCGCTCGGATGCGAACGGGAATAATTCATCCATCAGGAAATTCCTCTGTTCGAGGATCTTGATGACTTCCTGCCCGACCAAGCCAGTGGCTCCCAGCACCGCGACATTTCTCATGATCACTGTCCTTTAAAGGTTCTTACCGGTCAACCGCGTAAAGGCTTCCTTGTACCGCGAGACGGTTTTTTCAACGATTTCGGCGGGTAGATCAGGCGGCGGCGAATTTCGGTCCCATTTGACGCTTATGAGATAATTTCTGACGAACTGTTTGTCGTATGAAGGCTGGTCCTGTCCGGGTTTGTATAATCCCGCTTCCCAGAAACGGCTTGAATCCGGGGTAAAGATCTCATCCGCGAGCATGATCTTCCCGTCGGCCAGGCCAAATTCAAATTTCGTATCGGCGATGATAATACCCCTTTTCAGCGCGTAGTCATGGGCAAAAGTATAAAGTGCGATACTTTTTTCGCGCAGCTGCGCGGCGTGTTCTTTGCCAATGAGCTTGGCCGCTTGTTCGAAAGTTATATTTTCGTCATGCCCGGATTCGGCTTTTGTCGCCGGCGTGAAGACCGGTTCGGCGAATTTATCGCACTGTTTCAAGTTTGCGTATTTTACACCGGTCACCATACCCGTTGCCTGATAATCCTTCCACGCTGAACCCGAGATGTAGCCGCGCACAACGCACTCGACCGGGAATACTTTGACCTTCTTTACCAGCATGGAGCGGTGTTGCAGCATATCCCGGTGTTTTTTCAAAGCCGTAGGGTAGGCGTCGATATCGGAAGTTATCAAATGGTTCTCCGTGATATGCCTGGTTTTTTCAAACCAGAACACGGATAGTCCGGTCAGGATCCGGCCCTTTAAGGGGATCAGCGTAGGCAGGACCCAGTCAAATGCCGAGATGCGGTCGGTCGCCACGATCAGGATGCGATCATCGACGCTGAATACTTCCCGTACTTTTCCGGACTTGAATTTTTTAAATCCTTCGATGTTCAATGTACTGATCGCTTCATTCATAGAATGTTATGTCCTTCACCGCGCTCAAGACCGCAAAGATCCTTTCATTGTTGCTTTCGGGATCTAGCGGGGTAAAAAAGAAACCGCGGCGCTGGGGCGAATAACCGAGGGTCAGGCCGTAGAGGGTCTCACCGTCGTTGAATTCGATCTTTACTTTCTTACCGACAAGGTTCTTATCTTTAAATTCTTCAAAAGTCTTTTTGGCCACGGGGCGCGACCTTGATTTGCCCAAGAGTTCTTTGACAAAAAACACCGCTTTTAAGTTGATAAGCTTGATGGGCAGAGATTTATCCCTGTTTTCTTCTTTCGTGATCACATGGAATACCTCTTTGTGCGACTGGAAATCAGTGGTATAACCGCGTTCGATGTGACCATCAAGATAATGCACTACTATCCTATTTGGCATAGGTCATTATACATTTTTTTTTAGTATTGTCAATGTGATATCCCACTTTATCATAATTGCACTTTTGTGCATGGTCTGCGAAATTTGTCATGTCTCCTATTTATTATATATATATTATAATAAGAAATTTCAGGACTTAAGTATTTTGTAACAGGCATAACTATTGCATAATCAATACTATTAGATATGTTCTATAGCATTGACAACGGATTTTATCTATATATAATTTTTAATATTTTATGCCGACTCAATTTAAAGGATTCATGGTTCAGTTCAGACTTAAATCTGCGATGATGAATTCGAAATTGAGGACAAAAGGAGGCTTACCTTGCTTTCAATCATAAGCTTGTTCATTTGCAGTCAACTTCTTGATCACTTCGGTTTTGCCACGATAAATTCCCCGCAAACGGTTGGAGATTCTTTTTCTGTCACTATGTATGCTTTCGATGCCGCCAATCAGATCGTGACCACTTATAACGGACATCCATACGTCTATACATCGCTTGGTCCTGCCTATTGCTTTAAACAGGTCACATTCACGAACGGAACATGCACGGATAGCATGATGGTCACGCTCGCGGTAGTACTGTCGCTGGTCTGCGACGATTATGCGGGGCATACCGGTCAATCAAACAGTTTCACTGTTCAACCAAATGTACCTATAAAATTGCTGTCCCTTGTGCCCAACCAGACCCATGAACCGGGCACGCTGGCCGGCAAGTCAGGGACAGTTATTGGACAGACTGCCGGAGAGCAGTTCGCGATCACGGTTTATGTCACTGACCGATACTCAAATATCATCGATACGACGAACCACACGGTGAACTGCGCGAGCAATGATCCATTCATCTCGCCCCCGTCAATTCAAACGACTAATGGAATCGCTAATTTTTCATTGGCCTTTCGGACCGCTGGATCAAGGATAATGATCTTCCGCGATGTGACCAACCCGTCGATAAAAAGCGATACATCATCAACGGTAACCGTTTATGCCGCCCAATACTCAAGATTGCTCGTACTCCTGCCGGGTGATACACTCCTGCCCGGCGATACCACACATTCCATCATGAACACGCCGGGAAAATCCGGAGTGACAAACGACCAGTACGTATCCGAAGACTTTGTTATTATGGTCTATGCAACTGATACCATGTGGAACCGGACGACTGCTTCGGGATATCTCATCCAGCTTTCTGGTTCGTCGAGCTTTTCCAATCCTGCTCCTCAAAACCTTAGCAACGGAGAGGCGCAGTTCCTGGCGCAATTCACTACCAGCGGTGAAAAATCAGTATCTGCAACGGATATCACCAACAGCATCGTCAGTTATGAAAACCCGGTGACCATACTGGCACGCGCCAGTGATTTTATCATCACCGTGGATCCCGATACGATCTCACCGGGAACGTATGCCATTATTGGGGCCACTGTTAATGACCGGAACGGCACACCGATAGAAGGTAAACTCGTGTCTTTTTCAATGATTGCTGGCCACGGATTTATAGTACCTCCTTTCGAGGCGGTCTATACGAATTCTGGAGGTTATTGCCAGTCTCAGTTCGCGGTGTCATCAGGGTATTTCAATGAAATGGACACTATCCTGGTCAGTGCCGATAACTATGCAGAATCCACTACCTGTTATGTTATAATCCCGGATTCCACGGTGATGGAAGGCAATCTTGTTGCCTTCCCGAATCCGTTCGGTTCGATCAGTTCCGGCCGCCAGACGCGATTCATGTATTACCTCTCAAGCAGCTGTAACGTAATATACGCGATCTACGATCCGTTCGGGAACCTCGTTCATCGCGAGGATATCGCCCCGGGCCAGAACGGAGCTCGCCAGGGCCTTAATGTCATAACCTGGGATGGCCGCAATGACAAGCACAAGCGCGTTGCCAGCGGGATCTATTATGTCGTCTTCAAAGGCTACATGCATACCAATATCTTTCTGGAAAAAAGAATAAAGGTGGGTGTGATATGGTAATCCGCAAACTCGCAGGAAACGCAGGATCATTACATTCGCAGGAAACGCAGGAAGCGGCTCCTGCGAGCCGAAGGCGATACTGCAAGCGCAGCGATACTGCCGTTCTTTTTTTACTACTTACTGTCTTTTTACTAACTTCTGTCGCTAACGCTCAAGACGGCGGCATTGCCGGCGCGTTCCTTAACTACGGCGTGAGTCCCAGGACTCTCGCCATGGGCAAGGCGTTCACGGGCCTGGCTGATGACCAGGAGGCGACCTACTATAATCCCGCCGGTCTTGCCCAGCTTTATTCCCATAATGTCAAAATGTCTTATCTGGAGTTATGGGGCGGCCGGCTTGAATATCTCGGCTATGCCCTGCCCACGCGTCGGGTCGGCACAATCGGCATCAGTGTTCTCAATTTTGGCGTTGATGATATCGATTCCCGCGATGAAAATATGAACGAATATTCAGATATCAGGTATTCGCTGAACTGCGTTATTTTTTCCTACGCATTCCAGCCGGTAAAACTGTTCAGCATGGGAACTAATTTTAAGTTCGTCACCACGAAACTCGCACAGTGGGGTGCCATGGGCATTGGCGGTGATGTCGGGCTGTTCATCCTGCCACGTACCAATTACACTTTCGGGGTAACTGTCCAGAACTTATTCGGACCGACATTGAAGCACACGGATGCGTCAGTGACAGAAGCTGACGAGTACCCGCCGACCTTCCGGATCGGCGGCGCCATAAAACTATACCAGGGCAAGGCCGTGATCGTGACCGATGTCGTAAAAAATATTCTGGACTACACGAGCGTAGAGCCGCATTTTGGGCTTGAATTCATTCCCATAATGCCGCTTTTGACCCTGCGGGCGGGGTTTGATAAGAACACGGTCAACGCCGGCATCGGTCTGAAAAAAACCTGGGGCAAGATGACGCTCGGCGTTGACTATTCGATCGAACTGCACCATAGCTCAAGCTACCTGCTGCCATATCGCCACAAGATCGGCCTGGCGACCGATTTCGGCGGGTTCCGCACCTGGATCGACGCCACGCCCAAGCAATTCTCGCCGACACCCGGACGCAAAGAGAACGTCGCCTGGCTTGACATCCATTATTCGTCAAAACGCGAGATCGTTCGCTGGCAGATCGTCATCAAGAACAGCTACGGCGAGATCGTTCGTACTTATGCCGGCTGGGATGCTCCTCCATTGAGATTGAACTGGGACGGTCTTGACGACGTCGGCCGGCTTGTTGCCGACGGCTGCTACAACTACGAGATCGTCATTATTGATAAGGGCGGCGAGACCATCAACTTCAGCGACCATCTTACGACCATTAAAACCCTGGGACCCCAGGGTGAGATCGAATTCGTCCCGCAGGAATAAAGCATGGTGCTGATATATTTTCTAGCGGCGCTAAACTATCCTCAGCTGGTCAGTGAATACGAGATCGCGCACCAGCTTTTTCTGCAGGAAAATTACGCCAAGGCAGCTGATTACTTCGGCGTGATCCTCAGTAAATACGAAGGGACCGAGTTCGATGACGAGATCCGCTTCCGGCTTGCCGAGTGCTACTTCAATCTCAAGGATTACGAAAACGCAAAAAAGCATTTTGAAACAATACTGAACCGGAAAAAGTCCACCTACCTCGAACCCGAATGCATGTACGCGATCGGACTGATCGACATCCTGCAGAACAATTACAAGGAAGCGGAGAATACCCTGCAGAAACTCCTCAAGAACCCCGCTTACCAGCAGGAAGAACGCGCTAATTTTGCCCTGGGCGTGCTGTACTATTTCCGCAACAGTTTCCAGGAAGCCCGGGACAAACTGGCCGGTATCAATTTGCAGGAAGCCCGGTTCTATTACGGCAAGACGCTTTCGCGGCTTGGCAACCCGCTCGAAGCCATCAGCATCTTCAAGCAGATAATCGATGAATCACCCAACACGCCGATTGCGGTCCTGGCCGAATTTTCGCGTGCCGAAGCCCTGTTCTATAACCGGGATTATGACGGTGCGAAGATCAAGTTCTGGGATTTTATCCTCAACTACCCCACCTCCGTGCTCGTCGATTACGCTCATTTCTTTTATTCCGCTTCGCTCATTCATTACGGTGACTACACGACCGCTTCGGAACACCTCCTGTCCTTGACGCGCCATCCCAATAACCTGATGGCGGCGCACGCCAATTATTTCCTCGGTATCTGCAGGATGAACCTGGGTGACGGCCTGGGCGCGGTGAGTTCCTTCCAGAAGGTCCGTGCCAATTACCCCAACACGCAGATATCGTCCTACGCCAACCTCCAGCTCACGCGCGCGCTGCTCGTGGACGGGGACACCATGCAGGCGCTGGTCTCGGCCTCGCAGCTGTCCGTCATGTTCGCCTCGGGCGACCTTGCCAGCGTCGGGGAGTATCTCACCGGCATGATCTATTTCTATAAGGAAGATTACACCCACGCCGCGTCGTTCTTTGAGGCGCTGCTGGGCAAGTATCACAATTCCACGCTGCGCGAACCTGCCGCCAGCATGCTGCTGTACTCGCTCAATAACTTGAAAGAGTTCAACCGTTCGGTCACGTTCGGCAGCAAGTACATATATGATTTCCCTGATGAACCGAGTGCCTGGCGGGGACGGACCATGTACTTTCTTGGCGATGCGTACTACTTCAATAAAAGTTACCCCGAGGCCGAGAAGGAATATCTTAAGGTTACCAAGGATTATTTCGGGCTGGAACTGACACCGTATGCCAAAATCGGGCTCGCGTACTCCCTGTACAACCAGGACCGGGCTAAGGAAGCCAACGAAATCTTCGCGGGCATGAGCAAAACGCCGTTCGATGATTCTACCCTGATCCAGTCGATCTACCTGGGCATGGGCTATTCGTTCTTTAACATGGGCGAATTCCTTAAAGCAATGGAAACATTCGAAGCCGTATACAACACGTATCCCAAGGATGAACAGTGCGCGATCCCGGCCCTGTTCTACTCCGGCATGTCGTACTACAACCTTCAATATTATCTCAATGCCATCCAATCATGGGAAAAGCTGATCGGCACTTACCCGTTATCCGAGAAAGCGGCCGAGGCCGGCTTCCGCACCGGTGACACTTATTTCAAAGCCCTTGAGTATGAAAAAGCCCGCGCCATGTTCCGCTGGGTAGTAGAAAACCATCCTTTGAACGATTTTGCGCGCTCCTCCCAGCTCGCTTTGGCGCAGAGTTATTACAACGAACAGAACTATGACGAATCGATCCGTGAGTTCCAGAAATTCCTGGACCTCTTCCCGACATCGGTAGAGGCGCTCGCCGCCCGCAAGGGCATGGAGCAGTGTTATTACCAGAAGGGGCTGGCATCCACGGAAGCGATGCAGGTCTTCGTGGATAAATTTCCCCAGAGCGAACTGGCAGCGGATGGCCAGTATCAGATCGCGGGTAAATCCTTTGAAGACAAGAATTACGAAAAGGCTTTGGACGAGTATCTGAAGGTGGTCGTGAATTTCCCGGCATCGTCATACGCCGTCGACGCATTGCTCCTCGCGGCCGAGTGCGCGGTGAACCTTGAGAACTGGCAAAAATCATCCGAACTCTACAAGCGCTATCTGAGCTACTTTCCCCAGGGCAAGGAACGAGACGGCGTCTATTTCAACCTGGGCACGTCATATTTCAATCTTAAGGATTACGGGTTGGCTTTGACCAGTTTCAAGGTCGTGGTCGATTCTTTCCCACAATCACAGTACCAGGAAAACGCCGCGCACAACATCGAAGTCTGCGGGAAATTACTCGGTGAACCCGGGGTCAGCACGGGCGTTTTGGATTCGCAAGAACCGACCACGACGGACACCACCAAGACCAGCGGGAGTAGCCAATAATGGCAGACCATAGACGCACTTTCATGAACAGTCAAGCATTAATTACAATCATAAAGGAGGCAAAAACATGATTGCAGGCATCAGTCTGGTTGAGCTTATGAAGATCAGCTGGGTTTTCGACATTCTGCTCGCTTGTTCAGTGCTCGCGGTCGCGGTTATGCTCGAGCGGCTCTGGCACTTTCGCCGGATCAAGTTGAATCCCACGCAGTTTATGGAACGCATCCGGGCTTCAGCGGTTCAGGGTAAATACGAGGACGCGATCAATTTCTGCACATATCATAACACGCCGCTGACCAATGTCATCAAGGTGGGACTGAGCAACCGTGATAAGCTGCCGGACAATATTTCCGAGCTCATGGAATCCGCCCGCATGCTGGAACGGATCACCCTGGAACGCTTCCTGGGCGTCCTCGGGACCCTTGGCAACTCCGCTCCGTTCATCGGATTGCTGGGTACGGTCATCGGGATCATTCGCGCGTTCAAGCTTCTTGAAGTCGCCGGGTCAGCCGGACCAACCGCGGTCATGGTCGGGATCGCTGAAGCGCTGGTAACGACCGCGATGGGCTTATTTGTCGCCATTCCCTGCGCCATCATGTTCAACTACTTCATGAATAAAGTGAAGAATTTCTACACGGAAATGGATGTGGCAAGTAAAGAATTAATGGTCATCATCAGGGAAAATCTGCACAAGAAACAGTTGGCGGGAGAAATAAAACAATGAAGAAAAAACACGATCCGGAGTTTAATCCGCCGATCACCGACATCAATGTCACGCCGCTGGTTGATGTATGCCTGGTGCTGGTCATCGTCTTTCTTATTTTTGCACCGGCCATCTACCTGTCCGGCATCTCGGTGACCAGGGCAAAGGCATCCAAAACAGAAACAACCACGGATGCGCCGACCGAGGTCAAGGTCAATGTGTACCTGCCGAGTGATGGACGGATAATCCTCAACGAGGAGGAAGTAACACCGGAAAAGTTCACCGAACTCATGAAAGAACTTCTCATGCGCAGCCCCACCAAGACCGTCACGGTCAGTGCCGATCCCGAAGTCATCCATGACCGGGTGGTCAACGTACTTGACCTGGCTCGACAGAACGGCGCCATCAATCTATGCTTGCTCAAGCGCCGCGCAGCAGAACCGACAGGGAGGTAAGCATGGCAATGCAGGGTGGCAAAGGTTCGGACCAACCGATCACCGACATCAATGTCACGCCGCTGGTTGATGTATGCCTGGTGCTGGTTATTATTTTCATGGTAACCGTGCCGATCATGATGGTGACATCGCCTCTATCGGTCGATCTGCCGCAGGCAAAGACGATCGAAGCACGGGAAGATATGAATATTTCGATCGCCATCAATCCTGAAGACCGAATCGCGGTGGATGAAAAAGAAGGTGCTTTGGAAGATATACCCCAGCTCCTCAGCGACGCCTTTCAGAAAAAAGGTTATGACAAGATGATAATCATCCGCGCGGACCGCAATGTGCTGCACGGGCGGGTCCTGGAAATAATGGACGTGGTAAAGAGACTCGGCGGAACACGCATTTCCGTCGCCACGATCCAGAAACAGTAGGATACCATGGCGCTATTATACCGTCGCACAATGCCCAAACGGATGTACAATTTTTTCATGTTCTCGGTGCTGGCGCACCTCGCTATTTTCCTGTTTGTCGGCTCCCATAAAACCACCGATTCTGGTGTTTTTATCACTGAGATCACCTACGAAGAAGAAACATCCCAGATGCCGGAAGCGCTCAAACCGCAATCGCGCGTCGGATACCTGATACCGCCCAGCAATTTTGATGACATGGCCCGTGGTGTTGAAGGCGCAGGACCGTCGGGCGTCGGCGGATACGGCGATGCTTCAACTCAGGCCGTTGTCGACCTGAGCACGACGATCGACCGCTCACAGGCGACGATAAACCTCAACAGCTATGATGAAGGCGATGAAGGAGCGCTCGCGGTCGTGCACATCGCCAGTAAGGGTGGTAACGTCAAGACGACTGAGGAGATTCTTGCTGAAAGACCTATTTCTCTATCTAAGAATCTGCCCCGGGGGACTGGCGGGACCGGCTCTATGCGTGTGGGCAGCACGATCGGGATCACCCAGCAGACCCCGGCGATAAAGATCGACAAGAGACCGCCGCCGCCGACCACGACGAATATCGGCAAGCAGGTGGAAAAACAGGTCGAGCAAAAATTGAAGGTGGAGACCGGTTCAGGAACGCAGATCTCCCTGGCCGGACCGATCGCGAGCCGCGGGATATTGAAGAAACTGCTGCCCAATTATCCGTCCTGGTGCTTAAGCCAGGGCATATCCGGTGTCGTGAAAATAAAGATCTGGGTCGAACCATCAGGTAAAGTCCGCGAAGGCGCGCTGATCGAGTGTTCATCCGGCTACCCCGACCTGGACCAGGCCGTGGTCAACGCTCTTAAGGCCTGGCTTTTCGCGCCGCTGCCCGGTACGGTCGTTCAGGAATCACAGTGGGGCGTGATCACATTCCGCTTCGTCTGTGGCTGATGCAACGATAAAAGGAGTCCCATGATTTTCTTAATACTCTTGGCTTTGGTTGCGCAACAGGATACGCTCACCCCGCCAAAAAGTGAACATGAGATCGGTGAAGAGGTCATCAAGGGTACGATCAAGATGACGATCCAGGACCCTAAACTTTACCTGTATCCGCCGATCAAACCGTTCGCGCCCCTGGAATCGATCATCTCGCAGGAGCGATACATATTCGACGACAAGCTCTACGCGGCGATCGACGCGATGAACACACCGATCCTGTACCTGCACAGCGAATATCTCAGGATACCGCTGGTCACCAGGTTGATGTACGGGAACATCGCGCTGTTCGTCCCCAGGTTCGAAAAAACCGTTTCTTCATGGGAACTGGTCATCACCGACGCCAACGGACAGGTCGTCCGCAGGTACGCCCAGCGGGGTCTGCCGCCGACTTCGCTGTTCTGGGACGGCCGGACCGATAATGGCGAAATGTGCAATATGGGAGAAGTTTATAACTATGTTTTCACCGCGTTCGACGCGGTTGGTAATCAAACCCGCATACCAGGCCGTTCTTATACCTTCAACGGCGTTGTTTACGATGAAAAAAGCACCAAGACAATAGCCGTCTCATCGGGCGTGCTGTTCAATGAAAGTTCACAGATCCTGACGCGCGACGCCGCTTCGTATCTGGACGAAATCGCCAACATCATAAAGAACAGCTATAAAAAGGAAGTCGTCATATATTCCTATTCCGAATCCGAAGCTTTGGCAAAGTCGAGGGGCGAAGCAATAATGAACGAAATTATCAATCGCGCGGTCCTGCCCAGCAAGGCGATCAAAACCGCGCCGCGATTTATCCCGGGGCTGTTGCCAAAATATTCAAAGATTGAGATCGTCGTTCAGTAATCCCTGCGTTTTCGTAAAAGTAACGAAATTTCAGTGATTATCTGTATAAAATACGGTAAGTATTGCAAAATGTGAAACTTTTTTCCTCCTTCCACGTATAACTAAGTGTATGGCAAACCACAAAGAGATCGAAAGCCTCATCCAAAAGAAACTGGACCGGGAGATCACCGATGCTGAAATGCATGGTTTAAAAGAACATCTGACCCAGTGTCCTCAATGCCGTAAGTTATACGAAGAAATGTGTGGGGTTGAACAAGGATTGAGTTCGCTCATTGAATTTTTCCCGGCACGCGATTTCAATTTGAAAGTACTCGCCGAACTCGGCATTGCTCCAGCCAGGACAACAGTCGGGAGACCTCTGGCATGGGCAAGACTGACCGGGGTTCTTGCCGCTGCCTGGATAATATCACTGATCGGATTCCTGGTCTCTCCATTACCCAGAATGCTGCTGGGAAAGGCGCTGTTATCCACGCCCATGTTGGTGAATGTCTTTGAAAAGATATCGATCCTCTTCACTGGGCTTAAAGAACTCGCCGTTCCCTTCATAAAAACCAGTTTCAATCCGCTCATACCCATGCTTGGAGCCATTGCTTCGATCATAGTTGTTTATGCTTTAGGCAAAATCATCCAAAAGAAGGAGGAAACATGCAGAGCTTAATTGCCTTGGTATTCGTAATGCTGCAGGCGGCTGGTTCACAGGCCGGCGCTGATCAATCGATATTCGGTAATTCCTATGTCCTGCCCGAAGTGGTGGCGACCGCCAAAAGGGCGCCTGACAACATGGAATCGGTTTTTGGTAATTCCTATGTGCTGCCCGAAGTGGTCGTGACCGCGAAAAAAGATTCTCACGAAAACAACCAGAGCGCCACCCATGACAACGCGCTGACTGAATTGCCGTCGGTCATGGCCCTGGCGTACCGGCATTCGCTGAGAACCATCAACCCCATGCTTTTTCTTTATGATATTACCCCGAAACTTGCCTTTGCCGAGGACACAGGCGGCGTGAATGTCGAAGTTTCTCCTCATATGACCAGCCCCATCAGCGGCGAGTTTTACGTTGATACCAACGAAACCATAGACCATGACGTATCAATCACCGGCGGTACCGCGGTCGTGGATGGCGTGATCGATGGTGATCTTGCGGTCATGGGCGGTGAAGCTGTTGTTAACGGCAGCGTGACCGGAGAGGTCGCGGTATTCGGCGGGAATCTGAGGATCAACGGTATTATTGAAGAAGACGCCGCGGTATTCGGCGGAACGATCAAAAACCATGGCACGCTCTCAGGTGATCTGGCCGTGATCGGTGGAAACGTGGAATTGGACTCGGGCTCGACCGTGAGCGGGGATATCGTCGTCATCGGCGGCACCGTTGAACAAGACAGTAATGCCGTGATCGAAGGCGAGATCAAGACGGTCAAGATGCCGCTGAGCAGGCTGGTTCCCCGGATCAGTAAATTGTTCAGACTGGGCCCTCAGCTCGATGTCATGTCCGCCGTTGTCAGCCGTGTTGTTATTCTCGGGATAATCGCCGTCTTTTATCTCCTTTGCCTGCTCGCCCTGCTCATCTTCCCAGGCGCCATCGAGAAAATAAACATCAAAGTGCGCGATGAATTCTGGATCTCGCTTGCCATCGGCGTGGCGATCATTATCGCCATCATCCCGGCGATAGTCCTCTTTGCCATTTCCATCGTCGGCATCCCACTCATCTTCCTGCTGCCAATAGCGCTCGCGGTCGCCGGCATATTCGGCTTTGCCTCGCTCTCATCAGTGGTCGGCAAGCGTATCTGCGAAAGCGCCAAGTGGAAGATCGAGAGCCGCGTCGGCGTTTTCAGCATCGGATGGCTCGCGTTAATGGCCATCAATATCATTGCGGGTGCTATCCACTTCCCGTTGATCACCATCATCGGCATATCCATCCTTTGGATCGCTTGGACCATCGGTCAGGGCGCGGCGACATATACCATATTTAAAAAGGAGTCAAAGTGAGAACCGCGCTGGCTATAGTCTTTCTGGCAGTATCTTTGACCATGATACCCGGGCAGTCAACCATGCCCGGGTATCTGCTTCAGCGGGAATTCAGCCTGGCGCCGGCGGCGGCGATGGGCTATGGATTGTACGGATTCGACAACCCTGCGGTCCTGAATTACCTGCATCAACCTGATCTTTATTTTACCTGGATAGACACTACCGGCAAAGTCTTCAACGCTGAAAACTGGGGATTGTTCATGGCCGTGCCGAACCTGAGCTTTGGGATGATGCGGCGCGAAAATTTATTGGGTCGCGTTTACGATTACCGGATCAGCCATTCGTTCGGTTCGCGAAAAGCGAGCCTGGGCTTGGGTTTTGGGTGGTCTTCAGGCGATGTTGATATATTTGAACGTTCCAATGTTTTATCCCTCGGTACCATGATCAGGCCTGACCGCCATCTATCTCTGGGCTTGACCGGCCTTCTGGCATTATCAGGCGGTGACCGCGAAGCCACGGCTGAACTGGGTCTGAGACCTTTCGGTAACGAGCTGGTAACATTGTTCGGTGACTACAATATCCAGCGCGGCTTTGAACTGAAAGACGGGTTCTGGAGCGCCGGGCTGGCGCTGGAGCCGCTCCCCGGCGTCAGGCTCACGGCGCGGTACTTTGACGACAAAACATTCAATGCCGGTGTTCAACTGAGCCTGGGCAGAAGCGGGCTGGGATCCATGATCCATTTTGACGAGGACGGAGAGCCTGTGAACAGCGTGTACGGCATCAGGCTCGGCGCCAATGACCGCGCTCTGCTGGATCCCAGGACGGCGAAACGCTCGAGCTACCTCAAACTGGACCTCAACGGTCCTCTTCGGTACCAGCGTTTTGTCATGTTCGATAAGGCGAACACGCTCAAGGGAGTTCTTGAAGCCATCAGGGCGGCAAAGGCTGACAAAAGCATCGCCGGCATCGCCATCAACACTTCGGGCATGTACGCGAATATCGAGCTTTTGTGGGAACTGCGCGCGCAATTGGCCGATTTCAGGTCCGCGGGCAAGCATGTCGTCATTTATATCGACAACGCAAATACGGTGGATTACTATTTCGCGTCCGTGGCCGATAAAGTGGTCATGGACCCAGTCGGCATGATCGATCTGCGGGGATTAATGATGGGCAAGACATACCTGAAAGGATCACTGGAGAAACTCGGCATCGGTTTTGATGAATGGCGGTTCTTCAAGTATAAATCAGCGGTCGAGATTGTTTCGCGAGAGAATATGTCGGATGCGGACCGCGAGCAGCTCCAGGCGATCATCGACGATATGTATGATGTCATCAAAGCCGATGTTTCCAGCAGCCGCGGCTTCACGCCTGAACGTTTTGATGATCTCGTGAACAATACCGCCATATTTATGGCTAAAACAGCAATTGAAAATGGCCTGGTCGATACGCTTGGTCGCTGGGATGCGGTTGAAGACGTCGTGAAGTCGCTGGAAGGAAAAAAGAAAACTTTTATCGTGCCTTCGCAGCTGAGCTGCTACAACCTGCCTGAAGACAACAAATGGGGAGGAAAACCACAGATTGCAATCATCTATGGACTGGGTGTTTGCGCCATGGATGAAGGGATAACGGCCCGTCAGCTGGTCAAGGACGTGGAAGCAGTGACCAAGGACAAAAGCATAAAAGCGGTCGTGTTCCGCGTTGACTCGCCGGGCGGCGACGCGCTTGCATCCGATATCGTTGCCGAGGCTTTTAAAAAGTGTGCCGTGAAAAAGCCCGTTATCGTATCGCAGGGATTCGTCGCCGGTTCAGGCGGTTACTGGTTATCCATGTACGGCACCAGGATCGTTGCCGCGCCGATTACCATAACCGGTTCGATCGGCGTGATCGGCGGTTGGCTCTATGACCAGGGGTTCAAAAGCAAGCTCGGCCTGTCGACCGACAAGGTCCAGGCCGGCAAGCACGCGGACATGGAATTCGGCGCCACCCTGCCATTGCTCGGCGCTTCGATCCCGGACCGTAACCTCACCGAGGAAGAACGCGGCCGTATGGAAGCCGAGATCAAGGGTATGTACGCGGAATTCGTCCAGAAGGTCGCGGCTGCCCGGAAGAGAAGCTATGATGAAATAGAAGCTATCGCTCAGGGCCGCGTCTGGTCGGGCATCGACGGCAAAGACGTCGGGATCGTGGATACGCTTGGCGGCATGGAGCTTGCTATTTCGATCGCTAAACAGCTGGCCGGGATCGCGGAAAAAACCGAGGTCGAGATCGTCGAATATCCCAAACCCGGGCTTTTCAACGCTGACTTTTTCAAGCCCAAACTGATCGCTATCGATGAGAAAACGCAAAAGAACATCGGATTGGTAAAATTCTACTTAGACCACAACGGACAACCAATCCCTATGCTGCCCATGGAATACCAGGGCATGACCATCGAGTAAGTAACAGCTGAATTAACACCAAACCAGAGCCGGCAGGCTGATATCGCCTGCCGGCTTTTTTTTTAAATTATCATACACATCAAATTCGCCTGTCATTCCCGTGAAAACGGGAATCCAATTTTAATGCCTAGTAAAAAAGTATGTCACTGGTTTCCCGCTTCTATCCTCTCCCCCAGTCATTGCGAGCACTTCTCGTGCGCAACCTTACACCCCCTCCTTTTTCCTCCCCCCTCGAGGGCAACGTGGAAAAGGATCTTTCATTATATTTGGTGTCCCTGTGGGAGGAGGGTTAGGGTGAGGGGGATAACTGGAATCCCGAGGAATGAGGGGAAGCAATCTCATCTTTCTATTATGACAAGTCAAAAGTTTACAAAAATATCAACATCGCTCCCATGTATAAAATAACCACTGAAATATCGGAAGATTTAGGGTGAAAAAGTTTACGATTAATGGCAGCCGCCTTTTTCCCAAAATCAAGACTGATCATAAAAAGCAGTAAGATATTCATTTAAATAGCCATCCCGATGTCAAAAATCAAGGAAACCATGCCGAATTATTATATGAGTTTCATATACAAAGTCAATCAATATTATCCGCCACCATATTCAGAGTTAAAGTGTGAATAAAAATTTTTCTATTGAATACCGGCCAAATCTTGCTATAATACCGCATGCGCGAGGATATCAAGAAATACATCGAGCAGAAAGATTTCGAAGGTCTGGAGAATGCATGGATGGAGATGGCCGAGCAGAACCAAACCCTCCTTGATGATTATTTCGCGATCGCCGAGCGGTTGAAAAAGATCTCTGTGACCGAGCAAGCATATCTGCTGCTGGAGATCCTGGCCGGCCAATATGAAGCAATAAATGATTTGGACAGGGCGCTGGCCGTTTACAAGCAGATGCCTTATTACACTTCGAACGATTCCAAGGCCAGGGAAAAAACGGCTCATCTTTACCGAGTAAAATACAAAGACTGCTTGAACATTGAAGATTATCTGGAAGTCTCGGGTTTTGAAAAGGGTGAGCATTTTTTTAAATCCCTGGAGCGCCTGGATGAATTCTTGAAATATGACGTCGGCAAGTTTTTCTACTTTGAAAAATATGGGATCGGTGAGATCAAGGATGTAATGCCTTTAAAAAAAGAGTTCATTATCGATTTTGAGAAACATCCGCGCCATTTCATGAAATTCGATATCGCTCGCGGACTGCTTATGCCTCTCACCAGCGAGCATTTTCTGTATCAAAAGCAAAAAAATATGCCCGGGTTGAAGGAGTTGGCGAGTACTGACCCGATTGGCTTAGCGAAACTGATCCTGTCCAGTTTCCCTCAGCCCCTGTCAGTTGCCCAGTTAAAGAATCACGTGGAAGGCATCATTGATAAGAACGAGATCGCCCACTGGTGGGATAAAGTGCGTAAGCAGCTGGAGCATGACATCAACATCCGGGTCGGAGGCAAAACCCAGAAAACATACCAGTACGTCAGTGCCGGTGTCAATAAAACAGTTGAAGCCGTCAATGGTTTTGAAAAAGCGTCACCTGAAGAAAAATATGCATTGGCTGAAATCATGGTCAAGAAGGATCCGGCCGCGTTCGAAAAGATCATGCCCTTGCTCCTGCAGGTAGCCCATGATCAACTTCAGCAAAACCCTGGTTTAGCCCTTGACATCGTACTTTTACTGAATGAAATTTCATGCAAGATCAGCGATCCTTTAAACATCGAAGATATCTATGATACGCTGCCGCCGGCAGAGATCGTTCATCACCTTCAGAATTTCAACCATCAGCGAATAGTCCTTGATCACATCAGCAAAACCAATCCGGAAACCTGGCCAACCATCTACAGATCCATCCTCTTCCATGCCGGCACAGAAAGCCGGCTCATGGCCGAAATAGAACAACGGCTGGCATCAAACCCGGACATTCTGAAAGATTTCTATGACGCCGTTTTCCTGGTGCCCCATAACCACCCGGAGCAGTTTCAGTGGCTCATGAAAAAAGTATCAAAAGCCGAATTAAAGAATTATCTGGTGCCTGGACTGGTCCCCCGGTTCATCAGCAGTCTGGATCATGTCAAGGGTCTTAAATCGACCGTCATGAAGATCCTTGCCCTGGAGCGGTTTGATGAACTCCTCAACAGCGCGACACCGGATGACGCCCAGAAGATCATCGCGGCCGTAAATAACAGCCAGAGCCTGGAAAATTTCGAAAAGCGGGATTTCCTGCGGGTTTTGGAATATCATTTCCCCCAACTTTTCAAACGCGAAGACCTTATCTATTCAACACCAGCCGCCCTGCAGAACAAAAAGAGCGAACTGGAAAAACTCCTGACCGTAGATATCCCGGAAAACAAGAAGGAAATAGGCCGGGCGCGGGAACATGGCGATCTGAGCGAGAATTTCGAATACAAGGCGGCAAAGGAGCGGCAGGACCAACTCTATCAAAAGGTGCGGGACATCGAACAGGACCTGCCTAAGGTAAAATTGATCGACGCTCGGACGGTCGACACTTCTAAGGTATCCATCGGCACCATGGTCTCCTTGAAAAACAAGCGGTCCGGCCAGGTAGTAACCTTCACGATCCTGGGCCGGTGGGACACCGACCTGGAACACAGCGTGATCTCCAACGAATCACCGCTGGCCCGCGCCATGTTGGGAAAGAGCTGCGGTCACAGCGTGGTCATCGATGATTTCGAACATGAGATCGTCATGATCGAGAAGGGAATCTAGATCAAGATCAAGCAGAGCAACAAATTCTACGTCACTTTCCTGTTCCTTGCCTTTATCTACCTGATACTGCACCTCATTTGTAATTTTATTACGACGCCCGGTGAATTATGGGGCGTGTTCCATTTATCGTTCTTTGCCTGGTGGCAGCAGGTGCTATTCGTCGCGGCCGCACTGCTGGCGGTGTTCGGCGGATGGTTCGCGGACAGCAAGCTGGGTGAGTCAAAGACCGGTACGACCTTTATTCTGATCGCGGTCGCCTTGGCCGTGCTGACCGGCATATCCTTCGTGCTCTTCAGTGAAAAACTCATGCTTCTGGGTGATGGCAAGATCCGGATCGGAACGATCAACGGCAAACTGTTCGACGACGTAACTGAACTCGGCGATATTTTTATCCACCGCCTGCTGTACCGGGTGCTGGCAGGCCCGGGGGTCAGCGGACAGGATGTTTACCGCTGGGTGAGCATTGTGGCGGGCTGGATATTTCTTGCCATATCACTAATATGGAGCGCGCGCCTGACAAGACCATGGCCAGCACGCCTATTCGTGTTCCTGCTCATTCTCAGCTCTGGCGCGCTCATGCTTTTTTACGGGCATCCCGAAAGTTACGCGCTCCTTAACTGCGCGGTCCTGATCTTTGCGGTATTATGTACCGGCAGCGAGCATGGACCCGCCCGCGCGCTGCCGGTCAGCGCTGCCTGCCTGGTCGCCGCGTTCCTGCACCTCGCCGGGCTGTGCCTTATTCCGGCATTGATCATTGTCTGGTCGCAGTCCATCAAAAAAACATGGCTGAGGTTTGTCTGGATCGGAATTTCTGCCGGCGCGGTCATCGCGCCGGGGCTTTTTCTGTTCAAGTCAGTGTCCCGCGCTTCTGCCCTGCCGGTCCTTTTGCCGCTTATGCCATCGGTTGACCATCCCTATGCCATTCTCGGTGGTGGTCATATCATGGATATGATGAACCTTTTCCTGCTGGTCGCAGCCGTGCCGGTCATGATGCTTATGTGTTCATATACTAGGGATATTTTTAAACAGGAACTGGGCCTGATCGCAACTGCCGCAGCCAGCGTCCTGTTCATCCTCCTGGTCGACATTTTCTTCGAAGCCGGGGATTGGGACCTTATGGCATTTGTTTCCCTGCCTTTAGGTATCCTCGCGGTCCAGACGCTCATGAGCCAGGGTCTGCGCAAGTTATTGCGCATTGCCGGGATCATTGTCGGGATCATGTGCTTTCATGCTGCTCCCTGGATGATCTCTAATGCAGTCCCGTCGATCGCGCTCAGGCAATACGCTGATGTCGCCCTCCGCTATCACCACCAGGACAACAATTGGCTCTTTGTCAGGGGGACCTATATACTCAGTTCGGACCTATGCAAGCAATACAAGGAAGCGCTTGTCCTGGGGAACGCGGCAATTGAGAACGGTATCTCGGACGCCCGGATATACTATAATATGCTGATCGCCAGTTATCATCTTGCAGATTACAGTCAAGCGGTCAAATACGGCCAGGCAGCGGTTGCAAGCGACAGCAACTATGCCCGGGCTTGGCATTACCTCGGAGAGAGTTACAATTACTTGAAGGACCACGACCGGGCAGCAAAGGCGTTTGACAAGGCTCTGGCAATAGGCGACACGACGGCTGAGGTCTATTACGGGCTGGGCTACGCGTTGCAGTCCTTGGGCCAATACCGCAAGGCGTCCAACGCGCTCAGCAAAGCGATCGAACGGTCGCCTGGAGAAATCAGATATTTAAAAATGGCCTTTTACAACTACTACTTGATGAATAATTATGACCAGGCAATGGTTCTGATCGAGAAAGTCCTGCGTCTGTCACCCGGGGACCAGGAAGCGCTGCATTACAGAACCATGATCAAGTCAGCTTTCCGGTCCACAAAGATAGGGCAATGACCTTCGGGGCTTATTACAGGATAAACAAATCGGCAAGAAGGTCTGTCTTAAATATAAGCTTAAAATATAAAGGAGGAATGATGCTGAAATCACGGTCCATTGTTAAGTCCTTTGCCATACTCACAGTGGTAATGGCGCTTTGCGCGCCGTTATTACTCAGTGCCCAGTCCTGTTGCGGCGAAGTAAAAGACTGCGAAAAAGTATGCACCGAGGTTAGCAAAAAGTCCGGCTACCTTGGGATCACTGGCGGTGATCTTAGCGACGGCGTGAAAAAGGCGCTTAATATCGAATCCGGCGCTGTTGTGGAAACCATCGCCGAAGGCTCACCTGCCGCGAAGGCCGGCATCAAGGTCGGCGATGTCATCGTGGAGATCGACCAGCAGAAAGTGTCAAATTTTGAAGGTCTGCGAGGGTTCGTGGTCGCAAAGCCGAACCAGAAGGTGAATATCGTCATGTTCAGGGACAATAAAAAGATTGCCAAAGACGTCACCCTGGGCGAAAAGGAAACAAAAGAGTTAAAGCTGGAAATGAACCTGCCTGATATTGACTTTAATATCGAGAATTTCAAGGACCTGCTGGGCAAGGGCACGACCGAACTCAAAAAACAGATCGACGAATTGAAGATCGAGGTGGAAAAGCTAAAGGCCGAGGTCGAAAAACTGAAAGCCAAGTAATATACTTGCCACTATAATGACACTACGCCATTACGCCGGTCGGTGCAATGGCGTAATTTCTTTTAGCGCTCAAACCATCTGCAGGAAAAGTGCTTTTAAATATTCGCTTTCCGGAAAATTCAGCGGAACCGGATGGTCTGGTGCCTGGCGGCCATGGTCAATGATCCTGAATGCTTTCTTCGCATCCGATGCCGCACCCTGGAGCATGGTGATAAAATCTTCCATTGATATATGGTAAGAACATGATGAAGTGAAAAGCAAGCCCCCTTCGCGCAAAACCTGCATCGCTTTAAGGTTTATTTGTTTGTAACCGCGCAGCGCGGCGAATTTTTTCTTTCTCGATTTAGTAAAAGAGGGCGGGTCCAGGATGATCGTGTCAAAAGCCCGGTTTTCCCGGGCATAAGCATTCAGTACATCAAAAACATCCTGGCAGGAAAATTGGACCTCGACCTTGTTCAACCGGGCATTTTCCTGCGCGAGCCTGATCGCCGGTTCTGATGAATCAACACCGGTAACCTTAACGTCCACTTTCTGGCCGGCATACAACGAAAAAGCGCCGGTGTAACAGAAGCAGTCGAGGACCTCGCCATGAGCCAAATCCCGAACTCTCTGCCGGTTCAATCGCTGGTCTAAGAAAAATCCGGTCTTTTGACCATTAACCAGGTCCACGAGAAACTTCACGCCATCCTGTTCGATCTCGACCTGCTCTGGAATTGTACCGTGAACCACGGCCGCGCGCGGCTCCAGGCCTTCCAACGAACGCAATCCCTCTTCATCATTTTTTTCATATATCCCGGACGCCGAAAAATCATCAACGAGGACTTTGAAGATCTTGTCCTTGTTCAGTTCCATGCCCAGGGCATTGATCTGAACGACAAAGTACTTATCGTATTTGTCTACGACCAACCCGGGCAGACCATCGCTTTCGCTGAAAACCAAGCGGTAGGTATCGCCCAACCCGTTCCTGATGTCGTTTGCTTTACGCATGCGTTCCTTGATCAAAGCCGCGTCAAAATCTTGCTTATCAGCGGAAAATAACCGTACCGCAATGAGCGAGTGCGGGTTGTAAAAGCCAGAACCAACGGTCTTGCGCCGCTCCTCGACCCTCACCACGGCGCCGGGCACAACGCCATCTTCAACCCGGATGACCTCATTGGAAAAGATCCAGGGATGATTAGTATGCCGGCGATGGACGATAACCTTTTTCATGCAACCTCGTGCGGTATTATACCGCTACTGAACCTCCTGTCAATGCACTGTTGGAAAATTACCGGGGCGCCGGTCCTTTCTGAAAAAGCACCCCGGTGCGTTTTTTCTCTTTTTTTTTCCTTTATTCTATTTTAGCAGTACACCCCGCACGGCATATGCCTTGCCACCAGTCTCGAGCGTGAAAAAATAGATCCCGGATGAAACCGCTCTTCCTTGATCATCTATGCCGTTCCACCGCATAGTGCTGACACCCTGGTCAGGATAACCGGCAAATACGGTCTTTACCAACTGGCCCGCCGTATTGTAGATCTTCAGGGATGACCTGCCGGCCATCGGGATATTATAAAAGATGCTTACCGATCCGCGAGCCGGGATTGGTTTCAATGCTACCAATCTTGACCCCATATCCGGATAGGATCTGAACTCGTCGGCGGAAACGATCCACTGTTTCATCCGCGGCTGTTTGGTCGTGATCTTGACCGCCCTGCCGTTCGCCAGCACTGACGCGCCTTCATCATACATCTTATTGAAGAGGTATGTCCAGCCGTACATCTTGGTCGAATCCTGGTGTCCTACAGTGCAGCTGTAGGGATTGCCGACTTTCTTGTACTGGATGATGATATCATTACGCACTCCCGGACCGGCGGTTGTCGTATCATAGATCACGTACTGGAAGAAGTGGTTACCGGATGGACCGCTGACCGAGTCGCACTGGATCACGAAGCGGCCGTTCGCAGCGTCATTGTAGTACCACCAGGAAGCCGGCGTAGCGGTCGACAGCGTGTCCCAGAAAGCCGCGATCATGTTGGGGGCCGAGGTCTGATTACCATAGTCCACGCGTTTTGGCAGGCCGCTGTTGTACTGTATGGTCAGGGTGCTCCTGCCCATGGCGATCCAGCCATTCGAACACACGGATATGCTGTCAGTGGATGATATGCGCTTCGTGTAGTGTCTTACGGTAAAAGGCGAACGCACCCTCAACGTTGTCATCACTCCGCCCGTGCCGATCGTCGTACCCGAACCACCGTAACTGGGGTTGATCTCGATCCAGTTGTAAACAGGCGCTTCGGTATAGAAGGAATCGGCGTTATCGATAATGAAATACCCCGCGCTGTCTGGGCCGCAAACCGAACCCATTCTCAGCTGGTAGTTCAGCGTGCGCGTATACGCTCCCGAGGTTACAACGAGATCGAACGGCACCAGCGTGCCGATGTTTATCAAGGTGTCCGCCCTCAGCACGAACGGATCCGCGCTATTATTGCCGCGGGTATCAGGGCTGATATCGCCGTAAGAGCCCATTGAATCAACGATCGTAATATTGGCGTTCGTCGTCCTCAGGATCCCGGTCACACCCGAGGCTGCCCCGCTGCCCAGGTTGACCAGCGTGTCGACCAGGGTGACCGTTTCCGAGGGATCAAACCAGGCATTACTGTTTCCGGTGGGAACGGGATCCAGGACCACGGTCCCATAATCACCAAGGCGCAGATCAATGGCCGTGCCCGCCGGCGTGTTGTCGATCGCGCGGCGTGCCCTTACCCTGCCGGCGCCGAATAGCGTATCCTTACCTGCAGTCCCCAGATCAAGCGCCGTGAATTGCATGATGCTGTCGATCTGCGCTACGGTCAGGTTCGGGTTCTTGGATAATAACAACGCGGCAACACCGGCGCAACACGGTGTCGCCATTGATGTCCCGCTCCAACCACTTAAATATCCGGTGTTGTTATTGTACGCACAAGACGTGATATTCACACCGGGCGCTGCGATGTCAGGCTTCAAGAGCCCGGGTCCAGGTCGCCACGGATAATCCCAGTACCAGGGAGCGTCTTCCCAGCATGAAGGTCCGGTTGATGAAAAAGAAGCCAGCGCGTCAGTATTATCGGTGGCGGCGATCGATATCGCTCCTCCCAGTCTTCCCTTGGCCTCGGATGGATGATGCCAGGGTCCGGGCGCATCGCCCGGGCACCTTAGATTGTAAGGAAGGGGACAATATGAGGAACCGCGCTCATTACCGGCCGCGATGAAATAAGCGATACCGGCCAGAGCCACATTGGTGACGCCTTTGCGCCATACGCTGCGGCGCGGTGTCCACGCCATATACCAGCCCAACGACATCGACACTACATCTGCACCGTGGGTGGGCGACAATGGAGGCGCGATCACGAACTGCATCGCGTCCAGAACATTTTTCTCGGAGATAGTATCGGGCATCGGATAGGCAATGTTCGTCCTTACCCGGCATACCATGAGCGAACACTGGGGCGCCATGCCGCACGAATCGCCGGCCGAACCGTCAGAACCGATAGTCCCGCTGCAGTGCGTGCCGTGCCCGGAGACATCCATAGGATCATCGCTGTTTGACTCGAAATTCCATCCGAAATGAGGATAATTAGCGTCGATCCACATGTGGTTACGCAGATCGTAATGATTGTAGTTGCACCCCGTGTCAATAAGCCCGACGATGACGCCCTGACCTTTGTAACCAAGTTGCCAGCATGAATCAGCGGCGACCTTTATGACATTCCATTCGACCGTTCTGGACAATATATCGACCGGCGCTGGTTCGCCTACGGTCAAAAGCACGTTATCGCTGATAATATCCGATGTCTCAAGGTACGCGATCCCCGTAATGTCTGACAGCGTTTCGATCACTGACGGCTTTACCTTGCAGCACACCGCATTGATGATCCAGAATGATGTTATGTCGGACGCGTTGCCTCTTTTTTGTTCGGCGTTAAGAAGCACCAGCACTTCGCTCTGGGTACGGGTTGAAAGCTTCTTGAGTTCTTCGATAACGACATAGCGTTTTTCCCAGCGCGGCAGGTTTTGAGTAATCTGTGCAAGGTATTCTTCGTCGGATTGTTCGTTCATGACGATCATTATTTCGATCGATTCGTTGTCATGGACCTGCAGCATCTTCTCTTCAAGCTGCGGCCCCAGTTCGACCATCGCCGGCAACAGCCCGGCGGTAAGATACAATGTTAGAACAATAACAATAGACCTCATATTACCTCCCTGTCACAAAATAATAATCACCTATCACTGGTTGTCAATACTTTGGTGCTGCAGGAAATTTACCGACCGGAACTAATGAATACTACCGCCCGGCGCTGAAAACATCCATGATCGGCACCAGCTTGTCGCCGGCAACGACCGTTGGCAGGTGGCCGTCCCATTTGTCGATCGCCAGGCGCTGGACCTCGATCTTGCGCAGCTCGATCAGCACCTGCGTTACCTGTTCCTTCTGTAAACGCAATGCCTCGGCTTCAGCCTTTGCCGATTCGATCTTCTGCTGGGCCTCCGTCTTGATCCGCTCCAGGTCGCGCTGGGCCTTTAGTGCCAGCTGCGACGCGGTCACCTTTGCCTCGATCGCCTTGGTAAAATCCGGCGAAAACGAAAAATCGGTTAGGGACACGGCGTCCACCCTGATGCCGTGAATGATCAAGCGGTCTCTGAGGTACTTTTCGATCATCTCTTTCACTTTCGCCCGCTCCGTGATCAGTTTTTCCGCATCATATTGCGCGGTCGAAGCCTTCACCGCTTCCTGGATCGCCGGTTTGATTATCCGGTCCTCATAAGCGCGCCCCAGGGTTTGATATACCACACCTACCTGTAATGGATCCAACCAGTAATTCAGGGTCACCTTAGTGGACACTTCCTGCAAATCGCGGGATGCGCTGGCCGCGCTTGCTTCATATGCTTCAACCCGCACCGACATGACTTCAACGCTCTGGATAAGCGGTACCACCATATAGAGCCCCTCATTTAGAACCCGGCCGCTGACCGCTCCGAATGTCAGAACCACGCCGCGGTGACCGGCATTTATCGTGCCCATGGATGACAGGAATATAATAATGACTACGAACAAAATCACACCCGTAATAAGCCCTTTAATGCTAAAATTGACGGTCCATTTCCGGATACTTCCGATATCCTTTATATCGGGTCTTTTTATATTTATTGCCCAGGTGATACCGATGATCAAAACAACAAGACCGACCACAAATTTCAAGAAACCTATCATAACAACCTCCTTGTTTTGTTTTTGGTTATGGTCATAGTTTCCATCATATTATTTTATTTATGCGATATCGGTTGACCCATTATATATTTTACAAGCCCGGTGTCAATGTCCTCGTATTCAGCTTTACGGGCATTGATCTTTAGCGAATCGTTGCCTGATTGATTTTTAAGACCTCCTGGATATAATTGGCAATGAACATCTGCGTTCTTGGGGGCGGCATGCAGGGCCGGGTCGCGGCTTTCGACCTGGCCAGGTCGGGCCATTTGGTCACGGTCCTTGATATTGACAGATCGAACCTGCGGCGGCTGCGCGGCACGCCGCTTATAAAAACCGTGCGCTTTGATGCCGGCGATAGAAGATCGCTGGTCACATTCATAAAAAAACACCGCTATGACGCGGTGCTCGGCGCCCTTCCGGCGGCGCTCGGGTTTGGCGCCATGCAATGCGCGATCGAAGCCCGGTGCGACATGGTCGACATGTCATATCTTACCGAAGATCCTTTTTTGCTCAATACGAAAGCGCGAAAGCAGGGGGTGCGGATCATCCCGGACGCCGGGTTTGCGCCCGGACTCAGTAACCTGATCGTTGGCCGGGCGGCCAGCGAAATCAAAAAGATCGACCGCCTTCGCATCCTTGTCGGCGGCATACCGCAGGACCCGCGACCGCCCTTCAACTACCGCATCACATGGTCGCCGGCCGACCTGATCGAAGAATACCTGCGTCCCGCACGCATTGTCCATGACCACCGGAAAGTGGTAATACTGGCCCTGACCGGGATCGAGGAATTCACGGTACGGGGAATTGGCAGACTTGAATGCTTTTACACGGATGGGTTACGGACCCTGCTGAAAACCCTCAAGTCGATCCGGCATATGGAGGAAAAAACTATCCGTTATCCCGGGCACGCTGCCCTGTTCAAAACGCTGATCGCCGGCGGCTTTTTGGGTACAAAACCGCTGAAGAACGGTCCCTGCGGCTTCCGGCCCAAGGATCTCACGGTCCAGGTGCTGCGTGACGTTCTCAGCCAAGGCAGTGAAAGGGACATCTCGATCCTGATAATCGAGATCCGGTCTGATCGTGCGAGGCGAAGGTATATGTGCGTTGATCGCTACGATAGACGCCGCCACATGACATCAATGACGCGGATGACGGCATTTTCCGGTTCATTATTCACCCAGTGCTTTAAACAGTACCCGGGCTGCGGCGTGATCCCTCCTGAACAACTTGGTCAGGTCGCGCCTATTTTCGAGTTCATTATCACCCGGTTAGCCAGACGCGGTATCCGCATCGCCCGATCGTGAAAAGAAAAACAACATGGGCAGGTTATTTTTTTATCCTGCCCGCCCTGGTCATTATCGTCGTTTTTCGCGCTTATCCCATATTGCAGGCCGTAAGAATGAGCATGTACAAATGGTCGATCGCCGGTCCGCTGCAGTATGTCGGGAGCAAAAATTTCCAGCGATTATTTATCGATCCTAAATTTTTCCAAGCCCTGGGCAACACTTTGTGGTACATTATTGGCGTCGTTCCGGTCACGGTGATCGCGGCCCTGTTCTTTGCCCACCTGTTGAACCGGAACCTAAAGGGACAGGGGATCTACCGGACCCTTTACTTCCTGCCCGTGGTGACCTCGATCGTGGCCTCCTCGGTCGTATGGAAATGGCTCTTCAATCCCGACCGCGGATTGTTCAACGCGGTTCTGAATCTATTCGGCATTCAAGGGATCGCCTGGCTGAACGACCCGCGAGGGATCCTGGCGATCGCGACCGCGCCGCTCGGTCTAAAATTATCCAATTTTCTGGCCGGACCTTCGATCGCCCTGATCGCGCTGGTGATCATGGCGGTCTGGCACAATCTTGGCTATTGCATTATCATCCTCCTCGCTGCGCTCCAGGTCGTTCCCGGGCATTACTACGAAGCCGCGCGGCTTGACGGCGCCAAAGCCTGGCAACTATTCCGCTACATCACCGTGCCGGCCATTTCACCCGCCATTTTCTACGTGATCATCACCCAGACGATCATCGCCTTCAACACTTTCACGCCCGTCTATGTGATGACACAACCCGCCGGGGGTCCACTGGGTACGACCAGCCTTGTCGTTTTTTATCTTTACGAGCAATCCTTCCGGTTATGGAACCTCGGCTATGCGAACGCGATCGCTTTCGTGCTATTCGTTCTGATCCTGGGTTTTACCCTGATGCAGCAGCGATTTTTTGAAAAAAAGGTTTATTATGAATGACCGTAGACCACATCCGTTCTTTCACCTCATTCTCATCCTGGGAGCTTTCTGGATGGCCCTGCCGTTTTTCTGGATGCTGGTCACGGCTTTAAAATCCAGCAGCGACGCCCTTCGATTTCCACCTACTTTGTTACCGGAAGCGTTCTTGTTCCGCAACTTCATTACCGCCTTTCGTGAAGTCGATTTTCTGCGATATTTCATAAACACGGTCATTATGACCGCAGCCATCACCGCGCTCGTTTACATCACGACCATCCTGGCTGCGTATGCTTTCGCCCGCTTAAAGTTCTTGGGCCGAGAAACGCTGTTTTCATTGTTCCTGGCGATGATGATGATCCCTTTGCCCGTCTACCTGGCACCGACGTATTCCATTCTCAGCCGGCTGGGGTGGATCGATACCTTCCTGGCGCTGATCATCCCCTGGAGCGTCAACGTTTTCGCGATTTTCCTTTTGCGGCAGCATTTCCGGTCCTTGCCGCAGGAATTGTTCGATGCGGCCCGCATGGATGGCCTCGATCATTTACAGATCATCATAAAGATCGTCCTGCCCCTTTCCAAGCCGATCCTGATCACGATCGGTATATTTGAGGTCATCACCAGCTGGAATTCGTTTCTCTGGCCGCTGATCGTCACGCATTCCGACTCCATGCGGACCATCCAGACCGGTCTTTCCTACTTTGCCCAGGCAGAATCAACGAACTATCCGCTGCTTTGCGCGGCGTCAGCGTTCACAACGGTCCCGTTGATCGCTCTCTATTTTTTATTGCAGAGGCATATAATGGAATCATATGTCCGGAGCGGTATCAAGGAATAGATAAAGGAAGCATTCATTAAGAATAAGGGGTCCCGCCGGGACGAAAATGACCTGACCTCCCCCATCTTGACAAGCATATAAATCTGTATAAAATTAACCTTATGAAAGATCTATCAAAGGTTTTGTTGTTTAAATATTTGTCTCCCCAGGAGGTCAATTGGATGCTGGTAAAATGGCGCCCGCGGGAGATATCAAAGGATACCGTAATAATCAAGGAAGGCACGACCGGTGATGAGATGTTCATCATCGAAAGCGGCCAGGTCGAAGTCCAGCTTACTAGGGGGGATCTGGTCTTGATTCTTTCAGAATTAGGTGAATTTTCGTTTTTCGGTGAAATGGCGCTCCTCACTGAAAAACCGCGTTCCGCGACGGTCAAGGCGAAAACTGACTGCCGTGCTCTGGTTCTGAAAAAATCGGATTTTATGGAGATCGTCAACGAAAATCCAAAAGTTGCGGCTAAATTCCTGCTGGCAATGGGTGAAGACCTTTCCAATCGGATCATGACCACGAACGCGAATCTTGAAAATTATTTCTTGATCAATCAGGCAATCGTTGACAACGAATCTTTCAGGAATCTGTACATATTAACACACAAGGCCCCATCGTCTAGTGGTTAGGACATCACTCTTTCAAGGTGAAGATACGGGTTCGACTCCCGTTGGGGCCAGATTTAATATATGGGAACTGGGCAGGGGTTTAAAAGCTTGAAAAACGATAATTCAGGCATCAAAACCCCTAAACCATCAACTATTAGTATAGGAGGTTCCATGAAGAAACTTCTTTATTGTGCTGCCTTATTGCCGTTGTTTTTGATCGGTCAGGAGATATCCGTCTATGGCAACCGCGGCATGTTCAAGCTCCAGTATGCCCAGCCCCATAACATGGGCATGCTGTCTTTTCACCTGTCGTCATCTGAAAGATTTGATAAGATGCGCACGATGCAGGCAGGAACATGGACCGAGGACCGCAAGCATTTTTTCAACGTTTCAGCCGGGTTGTCATATTCGATCATTGATTACCTGGAAGCCCGTTTCCGGGCGACCGCCTTTTTAAAATGGTTTGAAATGAACAACTTCCCGATCCAGCGCGGCGATCCTGACCCGCCATGGGGTTTTGAAACGATCGAGATCGGAGGAAAAACCGGTTATGCTTTTACGCCGGACAAGGTCACACCCCTGACGTACGCATTTGGCGCCGAGTTCCACGTTAACTGGGGACCGCGGCTGCCGACCGATAAAGCAGAATTTGACCGCCGGTTCTATGCGGATTCGTTCTGGGATCAAGGCGCAACCCCGGTAACCCCTCATTTCCCACCCTATATTCCGCATAACCCTGATTATGCCGCGAACGGTCTGGCTGACTTCAGGATCGGACCTTTTGCCGCGCACCTCAATGCCGGGTACCTGGCCACGGGCGTGGACATCAAGCCGCCTTACGTAGATACGAATGAATTTTTGCAAAACTATCTCCGCCCTAATTACATAGTCCATGGCGGCGGCATTGAACTCATACCTCACGAGGAAGTGCGCATTCTTATTGAGACCATGGGTTATTTCGACTCTGACGCACAAAGCGAATCACTCTGGATCACGCCGGGACTGCGGTTTGGCACTAAAAACGTCAGTTTTGACTTGGGCTGCGAGATCGGCCTCCTGGGACGCGAATACTGGAAAGCATTCTTCACATTCTCCGGCGGTGCCGATCTCATCAAGAAAGTCGAGATCCATATTCCGCTCGCCAAGATCACGGGCCGCATCTATGATGCCAAGACCGGCGATCCGATCGCGGCGACCGTGACCCTCCCGGGTTCCGAGAAAGAGCCGATTCAGACCGCGGCCACGGGCACTTATGAATTATCGCTCGCTCCCGGGAACTACCGCGTCCATGTCGAAGCGTCCAACTACCGCTGGAAAGAACAGGGCGCCGTGCTCAAGGACGGTGACCAGCTGATACTGGACTTCACGCTCAACAAAAAAGAGATATCCAAAGTGATGGGCAAGGTCTATGACGCCGAAACCAGGATGCCGCTCATGGCCGAGGTCACGTTCCCACAAACCCAGTACATGCTCGTCACTTCCGATACCTCGGGTATGTATGCCGCGACCCTGGCACCCGGCACGTTCCGGATCCATGCCGAAGCCACCGGATATCAGTTCGATGAAAAAGTCGTCACGCTCCAGGAAGGCGAGACCAGGATCGTGGACATCCCCCTGAACAAGATCAGCCTTGCCCAGTCAACGCTTATGGGCAAAGTATCCGATGTCGAAAAAGGAACACCAGTCCTTGCCCAGATCACGTTCGTCGATACAAGGATCCCGGTGACTACTACCGATCCTACGACCGGCATCTACAAGGCAACAGTACCGCCGGGCACTTACTCGGTCAAAGTCGAAGCCCAGGATTACGTAATGGAAAGCGCGCCGGTCGTCCTCGCCAAAGACGAAACCAAGATCCAGAACTTTGCCCTGCGCCGGATCCCCAAAACCGGCGAGAGCTGGGTTTTGAAGGGCATTTATTTCGACTTCAATTCAGCGATGATCAAGCCCGAATCATATCCTGTGTTGGATGACGCGGCAAAGGTACTGCTCGCTAAACCGTCCATGCGTGTCGAGATCAGCGGACATACTGACAGCATCGGCTCGGATTCGTATAACCAGAAACTCTCCTACCAGCGGGCCAATGCAGTGCGAGACTACCTCATCACCTATCACAAGATCGATCCGTCGCGCATCATTGCCATTGGTTATGGAGAAGCTCAGCCAATAGCGGATAACCGAACCAAAGCAGGCCGTGACCTCAACCGAAGGATCGAGTTCAAAGTACTGAGCCAGTAGGAATAAAACTGAAAACTTAAAGTCCCGCGCGGTGTTCCTAGCGCGGGACTTTTCTTTTTATAAGCAACTCAGTTTCTACTTTACGCCGCGCACGATCTCCTTTTCGATCTTGTCCAGAAATCTGAGGTCGCCGACCGTCTCGAACATCCGGTTGGCGCCCAAGAACATGGTCAGCGCTTTTTTATCATTCCCTTCCCGCTTCAGGGCAAATCCCTTGAGGAAAAGAATCTCGGCCGCCATATCGCTGGCCGGCAATGACTTCAAGCGGTCCCAGGCTTTGTCAAGCTGCCGGCGTGCCGCCGCGTATTCCCGGCATGCGATCGAGACCTTGGCCCGCAGGATATCGGCGTAAACCAAGTTCGAATAATCATGTTCTGATTTTACCTGCAAGTTCAGCCGCGCGATCAGCGACCTGGCGCGCCTGATATTGTTTGCCATCAATGCGTAATCGATCTCTTCCATGAAACAGCTGACATAGTAGCTGCTAACGTCGACTTTCTTCAAGTACTCGTTGCACGCTTTCATGGCCGCAAGACCCTTGCGCACCTGTTTCATCTCGCGGCAAAGCTCGCTGATATTGAGATTGGTGAAGATATGGCCCTCGGTAAAATCGGTTTCCTTCGCATACTGGATAGCCAGCCGGTAGTTGCTCATCGCCTGGTCGTACATCAAACGCCGGAAATATATCCAGCCCAGGTTGTTATATATATACGCCAGGTTCCGTTTCGCGCCGATCAGCTTTGCCTTGGCTAGCGCCTTCTGGTAATATTCTTCAGCCTTGGCGATATCAAAATGGACATGAAGCACTCCCAGATCCAGCAGCGCGATCAGGATCCCTTGCTGGTAGCCGATCTCTTCATATAATTCGAGCGCCTTGTGATACAGCTCTTCGCTCTCCCTGATCTTGAACTCATGTTCGTTAATGATCGCCAGGTTCAGATAGCACGCCGCGATGCCTTTCTTGTCGGCGAGCGCCTGTCTTAACATCAGCCCTTCATGGAGATACTTCCGCGCCCGGTCGAACTCACCCAGGTTCTGATGGGCGATCCCGATGGTCACATATGTCACCGCCAAGTCTTTTTTACTGACCGATTTCTTGTTCTTCAGTATGGCTTCGCATTCTTTCTGGGTCCGTTTGAAGTGACCAAACCGTGATTGGATGAACGCCAGAGCGGATTTGAACGCGTACTCATTGGTAGTTCCCTTCACGAGTTCCAGACCGCGGCGGTAATAACCCATGCTTTCCTTGAAGTTGCCCATGTTCTCGCAGACCTGGCCCAGCTTCTCGTATATCTTGTGATCGTTGGGTCTGATATTCAGGCAGACCAGAAGATTTTCCATGGCCAGCTTGTACTCTCCCGCGTAATGGGCGATCTCGGCGATGGCGTACTTTATTCTGTATATCTTCTCGATGTTATCCTCGTAGTGCAGGCAGTGTTCATAGAATTTGATCGCCACCCTGTGTGCATAATGGTCCCTTGCTTTCAGTGCCGCCAGTTCGGAATAATACAGGATCTTGCTGACATCATTAGCGCGGGTGAAATGTTCTGTCAGCTGTTCGTAATATTCGGGCAGATTAGCATGGTAATAGCTTTCGATCGCAACGCCTACGTCGCGGTGCAGTTTGGCGTTGTCGGCGCGTGAAATGGAATGGTACGAGATCTGCCGAACGATATCTTCGCTGAAGAAAAAGATGTCGCGCGCCCTTTCCTTTATTAAACCCGTAATCATCAATTCATCCAGAGCATCAAGGACCTCCCCGACATTACGCTTGCTGACCAGCGCCAGGAATTCGGCGTTGAATTCCTGTCCGAAGACCGCGGCGATCTCAAGGAAATGACGTATGTTTTTGTCCAGCAGATTGACCTTTCTCAGGATCGTCTCCTCGATCGACGAGGGGATAACAAAGCCTTCTTTGTGCATGAATACCCATTCCTTGCCGTTCCAGTATATCTTCTTCTGTCGCTCCAGTTCCCGCATGATCTCTTCGGTGTAAAACGGATTTCCACCGCCCTGCTGGTAAACGAACCTGGCCAGCGCCGGCGGAACCGTGCCCATCATCGCCTCCAGCAACTTGGATGACTGGTTGGAGTTCAACGGCGACAGGGTTAGCTGCGTGTAAAGCTTCTCGCGCGCCCAGAGTCCGAAGAATCCGTTGATCTGCGATTGTTTGATCTCCTCAACGCGGTAAGTCCCAAAAATATAGATGTTTTCCTTGATGTTGCGTATAAGAAAATCCAACAGTTCACAGCTGGGACGGTCGGTCCAGTGCAGGTCGTCGATAAGCAGGATCATCACGAGCGGCGACAGACTATGCGCCATGCTTATGAAGAACGAACTAATGCTGTTAAACAGGCTGTATTTATCAAGGTCATCCACCAGCGCGGTCTTAAGCGCGCTTTTGTCGGGGAAGAATTTCATCACTTCGGCGCGCTGGGTCAGCGGCATTTTCTTCAAGGCCTCCTGGACGACCGTGAATTCGTTGGCGAACAATTCGCGGAACAGGTTTTTAAAAGGGTGATACGGCACTGAAGACAGGGCGGCGTAAGAATTACCCCTCATGATCGTCGCCTTCACGAATTTGTTCTTGATCTCGTGCGTGAGCCGGGTCTTGCCGATACCCGCTTCACCGGCGATAAAAATGGTTTTGTATTCTTTTAATTTACCCAGGCACCAGTTAGCCTCGTCTTCGCGTCCGATCGTTACCGGCGATGGAATGACCAGTTTTTTCACGACTTCCGGCTTCAGGCCGATCTGGTTCTTGCCTTCTTTTTTGGCCTGATACATCAAGTTATCGGCTTTGCTTATCAGCGTCTCAATGGTCATGCCGTCATCCGGGAAGATCGCGAAACCCATGCTGCATAGGATCTTGTGGCCGATCATTTTCAGGCTATTCAGGTTGGCGATCATCCGCTGAGCGAGGTCTAGTATACCCTTTAGATCGGTATTGGGAACAAGAATTATGAATTCGTCGCCGCCGTAACGCACCAGGTTGTCGACTTCACGCACGCTTGATCTTAAAAATCGGGTGAATTCGATCAAGACCTTATCGCCTTCCAGATGACCATAGGTGTTATTGATATCCCGGAAATTATCGATATCCAGCAAAAGCAGGGCAAATTTCGTCGCGAAACGGTTTGCCCGCTTTATTTCATTGTCGATCCAGTAATACAGAAATTTACGGTTATAAACCCCGGTTAGCTCATCGTAATAGATCTCTTTCATGCGGTAAAGAAATGGTGATCAGGCTGCCATACGAAAACTTTGGACCATTATTCATACCTCAGCGCTTCGATGGGGTTTAAGGAAGCGGCCTTTCTTGCCGGGTAAATACCGAAGAAAATACCGACCGCCGCTGAAAAACCGAAACCGAGAACGATCATCCAGAAAGCCACCGCCGCTTTCAGCGGCGATACCGCTGAAATAACTTTGGCAAGGAGGATGCCGAGCATGATGCCGATCAAGCCGCCGATCAGAGCGAGCGTAATCGACTCTGCCAGGAACTGCAGCATGATATTGTTGTTCGAAGCGCCCACAGCTTTCAGGATCCCGATCTCGCGCGTCCTCTCAGCCACCGAGACCAGCATGATATTCATGATCCCGATCCCGCCGACGATCAGCGATATCGCCGCGATCGCGATGATCGCTACGAAGCCGACCTGAGTGATGCTTTTGTATATGTCCATCAGCATTTGTTGAGTATTAATGGAAAAATCCTCCTTATCATCAAGGCTCAAACCGCGCCGCCGGCGCATAAGCTCGCGTATGTCATCGATCGTCTGGTCGATCTTTTTAGGATTTTTTGGCGTCGTGGCGATCATCAATGAATTGAAGACCCTTTCCATGCCCTGCGGCTTGGGAAAGATCTTTTCGATCACGCTGATCGGCACCAGGACATTGTTGTCCATGGTCTGCCCGAGGAACGAACCCTTCGCGTCCAGCACGCCGATAATGACCAGCGTCTTGCCGCGGACATTGAGATGAAGGCTGACCGGGGATTCGTTGGGAAACAGGTTCTCACGCACGTAATCGCCGATAATGCACACCATTCGGCGGTGCGTGATATCGTCCTGGGTCAGCGGTCGGCCGGATACTACCGTGTAGTTAAGGACTTCAAAATAATCCTCAGTCGACCCGATGAATTCGATATTGTTAACCTTCTTGTCCTTATAATAAAGCCAGGACACCTGCTGGTTCGCAAAAACCGGCGCCACTTTGCCGACGGAAGGCAGTTTCTTCAGGGCCTCCGCGTCCTCCATGGTGAGGTCTTTCCTTTTCTGTATTTCCTCGAAATCAGTGTGTCCCATCATGAAACTGTACTTCATCACGTAAATGACGTTAGAACCAAGCGAATTGATGGACGACGCGACCGAACGGTTGAGTCCCTCGATCAGCGACAATATCGCGATCACGGTGGTCACGCCGATAATTATTCCCAGCGTCGTCAGGAAAGAACGCATGCGGTGGGTCTTGAATGTCTGCAGCGATAAGGCGATGGTCTGCAGGATATCGTTCATGCGATCTTGCCGTCTCTCAAGGTCACGATCTTTTGGGCATGGTTGCCCACCTGAAGGTCGTGCGTGACCAGCACGATCGTGTTGCCTTCTTTCACCAGGCTGTCAAACATGTCCATTATTTCCGAACCGGTACTGGAATCCAGGTTGCCGGTCGGCTCATCGGCAAAGATGATCTTGGGATTGTTGATCAAGGCCCGCGCGATCGCCACCCGCTGGCATTCTCCGCCCGACAGTTCGTTCGGACGATGCGCCATCCGGTCGGCGAGTCCGACCTTGTCAAGCATTTCCCGGGCTTTTTCAAGACGCTCGCGCCGGCCCGCGCCCGCGTAGATGAGCGGCATGGCGACGTTCTCCAGCGCGCTCAGGCGCGGCAACAGGCTGAAGTTCTGGAACACAAAACCGATGAACCGGTTCCGGATATGCGCCAGTTCGTTATCCGACAGCTTCGACACGAGTTTGTCGTCGAGGTAGTAGTCACCGGTCGTCGGCGTATCCAGGCAACCCAAGATGTGCACGAGCGTTGATTTCCCGGAGCCGGAAGGCCCCATGATCGAAAGGTAATCGTTCTGACGGATTTCGAAATCAATGCCATCCAATGCCCTTACCGCGACCTTGCCCCGCCAGTAAGTCTTGTGGACATCTTGTAGTTTGCAGAGCACTGCGTTAGCGGACATAAGCCGGCTTTTCGTTATGCGTGTTTTCGGACAAACCTGATCGCTGAACGTGTCCTCATCGATTGTTTTTCCTGCTCTCCGGACGAACGGACCTTGATCGGGTCACCGTCTTTGAGTTTTGACAGAACGCGAAATGGTCCGGTTATGACCGTGTCGCCTTCGGCCAGCCCTTCCAGGATCTCGGATTCGGTGTCGCTGGAAACACCGATCTTCACTTTTTCCAAATGAGCCTTGCCGCCATGGATGACAAAGGCGGTTTCGCTCAGCGTATCCTTGATCTTCCTGCTTCCGATCACCTGCACGGGCACAACAAGCACGTCGGTTAGGTGGTGCGTGATGATGCTGGCATTCACGTTCATGCCCGGTCTCAGGACCGGCGAGAAGTTAGCCATTTCGATCTCAACTTCAAAGTCGGTGGTCTTTTCGGTCGAGAGCTGTGTGGTCAGGGGCATAAGACCGACCCTTACGACCTTGCCGTGAAAAGTTGAATCGGGCAGCGCGTCCGGCATGACATCCACTTCCTGCCCGACCGCGACCGACGGCACGTCTGTTTCATCGATCTTCACGATCGCCAGCATCTTTGACAGATCGGCGATGGTGGCCAGGACCGTTCCCTGGTAGTTCATCGTTCCCATCACGGCCGTTTCTCCCTCCTCGATGTTTATCTTCATGATACGCCCCGAAATGGGCGCGTGGATCCTGGTCTTCTGATAGGTGTCCAGGGCTTGCTCGTACTGAGCCTGCGCCGACCCGTAAGCGAGCTGGGTCTGCTCGTACTCGCCTTTGGAGATCATCTCTTTTTCATACAGGACCTTGATCCGGCTGTAATCCTGGTCGGCTTGTTTACGCCGCGCCTCCGCCAGCTTGAAATTGGCGGCCGCCTGCACGTCATCAAATTGAATGATCAGGTCCCCCTGCTTGACGTAATCGCCTTCCTTGAAATATAATTTCTTGACCTTGGCGATTATTTCAGCCGCGATATCGACCTGGGCTTTTGCCTTCAGCTCGCCGGATGCGGACACTTTTGTAACAACCTCGCCTTTCTTGACGACCGCCACCTCGATCTCCTTGCCTTTGCTGGCGCCACGCAAGTTCAAAACGACGATCAACGCGATCAGAACCACCGCCCCGACCACGATCAGTAGCTTTTTATTCATTAGCTGCTCCTTATCAAAACCATTATTGCCTGCCCGGCCAAACGTGCATCACCGCTCCTGTTCGCCGATCAGATAGGATAAATTCGCCCTTTGCACGTAATAATCGGTCAATGATTGAACATAGGTCACCCGTGCATCGTATCCGCTGGACTCGATCGTCAACAAATCGAGCAGTGACAGCGCGCCCAAAGCATACCGCTCAGCCGCGATCTTTGCCGCCTCATCCGTAGCTTCATAGCTTTTTTTAGCAAACTGCAGACGGTCGTACGATTCTTGCAGTGAAAAATATGCGGTCCGCAGTGATTTTTTAGCTTCCATTATCGTCCGGACCCGGGCGTAACTTTTCTGACGCGCATCAGCTCGCGCATTCAGGACCTTGAAGATCAATCCTTTCAGTTCAAAGATCGGCAAGGCTACGGAAAAACCGTAGTTCGTCGCCGCGCGGTCGCTGAAGTACTCAAAATCGAACTTGAACGAATCGGCATAGAGGGTTTTTGAGTAGAAAAAAGATATTCGCGGCATGAAAGACAGGTATGATGCGTACAGGTTAAGACGGGAGATGCGCTGCACCTGGTCTGCGACCCGGATCGAGTAATTCACCCTTTCCAGCAGGGCAAGCAGGGAATCGATATCCATGAAAACCACCGAATCGGGTTCGGTTATTGAGTCCACGGGCACGTAAATCCGGTCGGCGCCCAGCAGCGTCTTGAGCTCTTCCCGGGCAGTAGCTTCCATGGTCTTCGCCCGCGCCTGGTCTTGCAGTGTGCGCAGTCGAAAAACCTCGGCCTGGAGCATTTCCAGCCGGGACGCTGAACCAAGATCCAGCTTGGTCTTCACCAGGTCATAGTTCTTCTGAGCCCGCTCGATCGCGACCGTCGATGACCGCACGAGTTCCCGTCCGTTTATGAGATTGTAATAAGCGGTCTTGATCCGCAGGATCAGTCCGGCAACGTCGGATCGGTGCTGGATCTTACTTCCGGTAAGCTGTCCGCCGGCGACGAAGATCGAGCTTATGATGTCCAGATCGAATACCGGCAGCGTGGCATTCAGGGCATTGGTGCATTGAGATGTTTCAACATCGTTCAATTCATTGGTCGACATGGTCGTGGTTGCGGACAGAGTAGGAAGGATGTTAAAAAGACTTTGGTAGAATTGTATCCGCGCTTTTGTCACAGACAACTGCGATTCAAAATAAGCAGGGCTGTTCATAAATGCGCGTTCGATGGCATCCTGCATGGTTATCGAATCAACCTGAACCTGGGTCAGCAATATGATCAGTAGCATACGGATTTACGTTGAAAAAACTTGTTGTCCTAGGCTGGACGGCCGCCCAGGCCTCCAAGGGCGGCACCGATGAAGATCGATACTAAGAGGATCAGAAATATAAGGATGAACGCGTTTTTCTTCGATAGATTATTGGTTATACTGATCCCCAGCGCCACCAGGGCCATTTCCCATATGACAAACCCGTCAAAACCGGCAAGTACGCGGTAGGCAAATGAACCTTTGTCCATACCCGGAACGATCAATGCCAGGGAAGCCGAAACATACAGGGATTTCGTAAGTAAAATAAGGATTATCCTGATGATCGTGCTGGGGATGCGAACCAGCGCGGCATGGCTCACTACGGAAAAAACCGTTTTGAATGAACTCATTCCGCCGAAAACCGGTATCAGCACGTTGATCAAAAGGCTGAATATCAACAGAATGACTACCGTTATAATGACCGCGAACACTCCGCCCAATACCGCCGCGATAGGTCCACCGATAAATTGTTTCGCCTGTTCGATCTGCTCGTCGGACATACCGCGTTCCCGCATCGCTTCTTCTTGTTGGGTAAGCGCTGTGTCCTTGGTTAAAAAGACAGTAATTACGGCTGAAAGCACAATGACCACTAAAACTATGATCAGGGGTTTTATCCATTTCGGTTTTTCCTTCAATTTTTCAAAAACTTTTATTGGTGAAAAAAAGATATCTAACATTCAGTATTTTAACCAATAATGACCGCGTGTCAACCCCGTTGACACTGTGATTTTAAGGCATATAATAACGCGTGAAGGTGTTCATAACCGGAGCCGATGGCGCGCTGGGGCAGGAAATGCAGAACATCCTAAGGGCCGAAAAAGTTAATTTCCTGCCCACGGACATCAATCAGCTCGACATTACTTATTTTAAGAAAGTCAATGAATCGGTCATGGCTTACCGGCCTGACGTCATAATCCATTGTGCCGCAATAAGCGACGTCGACGAGTGCGAAAAAACCAAAGATCTGGCATACCGGATCAATGTTCTGGGCACGCTCGGACTGGCGATCATAGCAAACAAGATCGATGCTAAGATCGCATATATAAGTACGAATTTCGTCTTTGACGGTAAAGCCGAACAGGCCTATGGCGAATATGACACGGCGAACCCCATAAACGAATACGGCCGGACAAAATATCTGGGGGAACAGTGCGTGCGCGACACCTGTGAAAAATACTTTATTATCCGTACCGCCTGGCTCTTTGGGTTCAATTCCAAGACGTTCGTTTCCAAATTCCTGCAATCAAAGACAAAGCCCTCGTACCTCGACGTTATTTGCGATCAGACCGGTTCTTTTACATATATCCCGGACCTTGCACGAACGATCCTGTCGCTGATCGTATCAGACCATTATGGCCTTTATCATATCGTGAACTCAGGGCTAGGTACATGGCTCGATTTCATGCTCCGGGCCAAAGAACTCATGCGGTTCAACACCGAGATCAGACCTGTAAAAACCGAGGAACTCGACCTTGCCGCGCCGCGTCCGAGGTTTGCCGCGCTGGCGTCAAAAAATTATGAATTTTTATTCGAAAAAAAATTAAGGGTATGGACCGATGCTTTAGCGGATTTCATAAAGTCAATTCAAGGGCCGGGCAAATAATGAAGGCGGCGCTGTTCTCAGAAAGTCATGAAATATTGACTTTCCTCCAACAATCAATATAATTCACGGTATGAAAGGCCTCATCCTTGCCGGCGGTTTTGGAACGCGTCTGCGGCCTTTAACATATACCGGGGCAAAACAGCTTATACCGGTAGCCAACAAACCGATAATCATCTACGGTATTGAAGCCCTGGCCCGGGCCGGTATCAAGGACATTGGCGTTGTCGTGGGTGAAACTGCCGCCGAAGTACAAGCGGCCCTGGGCAATGGCGATCTTTTCAATATCAGGATCACCTATATCCGCCAGGAGGCGCCGCTGGGCCTGGCGCACGCCATAAAGATCTCCCAAAAATTTTTAGGCAATGATCCTTTTATCATGTACCTTGGCGATAATCTGCTAAAACAGGATCTCGCCGAACTGATCACTAAATTCAACAACATGAAATCTGATGCCTTGATCCTGCTGACCGAGGTGCCTAATCCCCAGCAATTCGGGGTCGCAGTCATCGACAAAAACGGGAAGGTGATAAAACTCATTGAAAAACCCAAGGAACCGCCTTCAAACTATGCTCTCGTCGGTGTCTATTTGTTCAATACCACCATATATAAGGCGATCGACAATATTAAACCGTCATTGCGCAATGAACTGGAAATAACCGACGCCATCCAGTGGCTTCTGGAGAACAAATACAATGTCGCTTCCGACATTGTGAAGGGCTGGTGGAAGGACACGGGTAAGCCCGAGGACATTATTGAAGCGAACCTCCTGGTCCTGGAATCGATCGAACCTCTCAACGAGGGTGTAAGCGTTGATTCGGTCATCAACGGACGCGTCCGTATCGAAAAAGGCGCCCGGATCGAAAAGAGCGTGATCCGGGGACCGGTGATCATAGGCCAGGGAGCGCGCATTATCAATTCCTTCATCGGTCCTTTTTCATCGATCGGGAATAATGCCATTATCGAAAACTCAGAGATCGAATGCAGCGTGGTCATGGAGGGCGCGAAGATCAAGGATATCGAAAAAAGGATCGACCGCTCGATCATCGGCAAGAACGTCGAGATCAGCCAGGTGGACCAATCGCCGCGCACCTATAAATTCATAGTGGGCGATCAGAGCAACATTGAACTGGTGAAGTAAAGGAAGGAATAGACGATGGATTTCGCAACCAGGGTGTTTGCCAGGAAGCTCTCAGGTATCTTGTTTGTTATCGTCGCGACCATATTCCTGCCGGTTTCGCTTATTTCCGGAGAAGATGGAGAAGAGACCGTGAAACCGGTCGACGTATATGTGGGTGTTTATGTTAACCAGATCTTCGATGTGAGCCTCAAGGATAATAAATTCTCGGTTGATTTTTATGTCTGGTTCCGCTGGATCGGGGACAGCGTAAACCCGGTCGAAAGTTTTGAGGTAGTCAACGGCCGGATGGATTCAAAAAATGGCGTTTACGAGGATGAAATAAAAGGTTACCAGTATGCCAGCTGCCGGGTCGTCGCCACCATGACCAAGTTCTGGGATATTTCAAAATTCCCCCTTGATGATCACATCATGACGATCGAGATCGAGGATAACGAAAACGAGGATTTCAAGCTGACGTACATTCCCGATACCGGGAATTGCGGCATCAATCCCCAGGTGGAAGTACCGGGCTGGAAGGTATCCACCGCCAGCGCCAGCGTTGTCGGCCATTCTTATCAGACGAACTATGGCGATATCTCGCTGCCGAGCAACAATGAATCCGTCTATTCCCGTTTCATATATTCCATCGCGGTGGTGCGGCCAGGCTACGGTTATTTTTTCAAGCTGTTCTTTGGGGTTTTTATCGCGGCCATGATCGCCTTCTTGACGTTCTTTATAAAACCCACTGACCTTGACCCGCGCTTCGGGCTCGGGGTCGGAGCGATATTCGCCGCCGTGGCCAGCGAATACGTGATCGCCTCCGCATTGCCCGATACAAATCTCATAACGATGGCGGACAAGCTGCACATCCTGGCGTTCATTTTCATCTTTCTTTCCATCGCCGAATCGGTCCTGTCACTCAGGCTTTTCTCAACCGACCGGGAAGGACTGTCAAAGAACCTGGATAAAACATGCTTCATTGTCTTCATGGCCGTTTACATAATCCTGAGTTTCTTGTTGATTGTACTGCGGTGATGAGTACACATGAGAAAGGGAATATTATCAGGCAGGTAATAACATGAAAAAGAAATCGATCATTGATGGCGTCACGGTTAAAAGCCTGCGCTTGATCCCGGATGAACGGGGACGGCTCATGGAGATCTTGCGCCGTGACGATGAACTGTTCGAGAAATTCGGCCAGGTCTACATGACGACCGCGTACCCGGGCGTGGTCAAAGCCTGGCACTATCACAAGCTCCAGAACGATAACATGACGGTGGTCAAAGGCATGGCCAAGATCGTGCTCTACGACAACCGGCCCAAAAGTCCGACCAAGGGCGTGATCAATGAATTTTTCGCAGGCGATGACAATCACGTCCTGATCCACATCCCGAAACTCATCTGGCATGGTTTCAAGTGCATCAGCAACAAGGAATGCATCATCGTCAACACGGTCACCGAATGCTATGATTATGAAAAACCCGATGAATACCGCAAACACCCTCACGATTCCGACATTCCGTACGACTGGAACAGAAAAGATGGCTAGACCATCAATTTCTAAATCCGAATTTCTAATTTCTAAACAAATCCAAATTTTTCTAATTCAAAATCCAAAACAAAAAAATCCGTTTTTTGAAAATTTGAATTTTATATTTAGATATTGTTTATGTCTCATGCTGAGTATTCGACACGAAGCGGGATTTCGGATTTTGAAATTAGAATTTAATACGGAGACGTCAGGTCGACGAAGGATTACAGCACTATGAAGGTACTGATCACCGGCGGTTGCGGTTTCATCGGTTCGAATTTCATCAAGTATTTCAACAAAAGGTATCCCCATTATAAGATCCTGAACGTCGACAAGCTGACCTACGCCGGCAATCTCGAGAACCTGAAAGGGCTGGAGAGGAAAAAAAATTATAAATTCGCCCGGGCCGATATCAGTAACGCTTCGATGATGAGAAAGCTGTTCGACAAGTTCAATCCTGACTCGGTCATTAACTTTGCCGCCGAAACCCACGTCGACCGGTCCATCCTGAGCCCGGCGCCATTTATCAAGACGAACGTGATCGGCGTGAGCGTGCTGCTCAACCTTTCGCTGAAGCACAAGGTAAGGCGTTTCGTCCAGATATCGACCGACGAGGTCTACGGCTCCATCCTCCACGGCCGTTTCCGGGAAGACAGCCCGCTCGATCCTTCCAGCCCTTACGCGGCGAGCAAAGCTTCTTCGGATGCGCTGGTTATGTCCTATTACAAAACGCACCGCTTACCCGTCATCATCACCCGCTCATCGAACAACTACGGACCGTACCAGTTCCCGGAAAAATTGATACCGCTGACCATCATCAACGCGCTGACCAACAAGAAAATCCCTGTCTACGGCGACGGCATGAATATCCGGGACTGGCTTTTTGTCGAAGACAACTGCAGCGCGATCGATTCGGTCTTTCACTCCGGAGAGATCGGCGAGGTCTATAATATCGGCGGCGAGAATGAGCTGGAAAATCTGTACGTCGTAAAAATGATCGTCCGCATTCTGGGGAAACCAGACAAGCTCATGACGTTTGTTCAGGACCGGCCCGGGCATGACTGGCGGTATTCATTGTCTTTGAGCAAAATCCGCCGGCACCTGAGCTGGCATCCCTCGACGTCGTTCGAGAGTGGTCTGAAAAAGACCATTGAGTGGTACAAGAAGAACACCAGATGGATCAAAAGCGCCCAGACCGGCGAATACCGCAACTTCTACGCGAAATACTATTCGCAGCTCGGGCTCGATACCCGCTGACCCTCTCGCAATTCTTACTGTAATCAATCCGAGGTTACTTTCTGTCCAGCCGATTATTAAGATCATCAGCTGATTCCTGAATGGCTTTATGTATGGCAGGTCAATTTTCGTTCCATTTTCTAAATAGAATTCTCAGACAATGATAGACGTTGCCCAATGGATGACCGTATACATTATTCTGGAGAGAATCCTTGACACAAGGATTATCCCAGATAAACTATCGATGCCCCGGAGGCAAGCATGAAATATAAGAGACCAAAACACCTTACCTACGCACAGACGATCCAATTTCACGGCCACGATGGGCCGTTCCTCGCTTTGGGTTACAAGCTCGGGCAGTATCTGGTTGACCGTCTCAACCCAAAAGGCATTATGGATTTGACTATAACCGTCAGAACCCGCCTGGAAAAACCTTATACCTGTCTAATCGACGGTCTGCAAAGCTCGACTTTCGCGACCATTGGCAAGGGTAACCTTCGGATCATGGACCGCCCGACCAAAATAATATCGGTAACCGCGGCCAGGAACACGAAAAAGCTAAAAATCCTGATCAGCAATCAGGCCATGAAGATCTGTCAGACCGGCGGCGATCTAAAGAAAGCAGCCAGGCTCATCTTCAATACCCCGGACCGGATTCTCTTTACCGTCAAAAAATCGTAACCGGAATTTATCCCTATCGATAATAAATGGATGCTTACTATTCTGATAAACTGTCGGCAGAAAGGCTCAGACGCTGCTATGAACTCGCGACGCTCCGGGTCCGGCAGTATCTGGAAGCGGAAATCGATTTTGTCCGCCGGAAAATTCAACTCGGGGATTGGGTTCTTGAACTGGGATGCGGTTACGGACGGATCATTCCGCAGCTTGCCGCCCAGTCCGACCTGATCGTCGGTATTGATACGTCCTATTCATCAATAATGCACGGACATAACGTAATAAAGAATACCAATCATTGTCATCTCCTGGTGATGAACGCGCTTCAGCTGGGATTTCCGGATCAGACCTTTGACCGGGTTATCTGCATTCAAAATGGCATTTCCGCGTTCCATGTCGATCCCAGGATTCTGATCCGGGAGGCAGTCCGGGTGACCAAACCTGGGGGTTCAGCCATTTTTTCCAGCTATACCGACGAATTCTGGCCTTTCCGGCTGGAATGGTTTGAACTTCAGGCGAAGGCCGGTCTGGTGGGTGAGATAGATTATGATAAAACCAAAAACGGAGTTATCGTCTGTAAGGACGGGTTTACCGCGACGACCGTCCGGCCTGAGGATATTAAGGAATATACGAAAGGGATCAAGGCGGAAATTCGGATCGAAGTCGTTGATCAATCCAGTGTTTTTTACGAAATAATTCTCTGAAAAATGAAAAATCGAAAGGTCGGTCCATCAACACGAATAGTGGCTACCGCAAGTTATCGCACGTTAATACGCTATATAACTTATACATATTACTGGCAGATTTAATAAATGTTGGCTTTTTACAACTGGTCGGCGTTATTTCATTAGATCTGATGTTTATAATAATGTTAATCTTGCGATAGTCGATCACTGATATGAAAAATGATTATTTAATATAGCCGGGGAATATTTTTCTCAAATATTTCATCATTTTATCTTTATGAATGGTTATGGGGTCAGCCCTCGAAATTAGAAACTATTGTGCTTCGCAGATAGATTGTAGTGATAAAACCAGCAGATTGCACCGTTTTTTAATAAAATTCCATTAGGTGCAAACGGTACGCAAAAGTCAGCGCCCCGCCTTTGTTCAAACAAAGCATCCGCATCATTGTTGACATCTCGATTACTTTTACATATACTGATGCATGAAAGTAAAGCATTTTGGAATCTTTCAATGTCTTTGCCGTTAAATCAAGCAAGGAGGATGATTTATGAAATTTATTATTACAGTTTTTCGTGACGAAGACGGAATGTTCATAGCTGAGTGCCCATCAATTCCCGGCTGTGTAAGTCAGGGTAAAACTGAAAAAGAAGCCGAAAAAAACATTCGCGATGCGATCAAGGAGTGCTTAAAGGTGCGGGCGGAAAGAGGAATGCCGCTGACGGTAACTACTCGTAAAGTAGAAGTCCACGTTTAATGTCCACAGTACCTATACTGAAACCGCGTGAAGTGGTTAGAACATTTAGAAAATTCGGTTGGGAAGTAGCTCGCCAAAAAGGTAGTCATATTATTATGACAAAAGAAGGACACGTAGCCACTTTATCAATTCCAAATCACCCCGAAGTTGCTCGTGGCACGCTGCGAAGCTTAATTACCAAGTCAGGAATAACAGTCGAAGAATTCTTGGTTGCCTTGGACTAGCAATACTGCGAAATCGATAAGTCGGACAAATCCCTGAATTTAGGATCAAATCTGGAAATTAGTCCCCATTCTGTTGCGCCGATAGATTACCCCCTCCCTGCGGGAAGGACGATTAGAATTAATTATTTAATAGGGAGAGGAGTGTGGAAGACGCATACGACAGCGCAACGATTGCAGAAATACTGGATTCCCGCTGGAGTTTACCCCGTACCCGATACGGGGCGGGAATGACAACGGAGGGCTCGCAATGACCCCGATTAGACTTTCAGTCTAACGAGGCAGGCAGAAACAATGGATTCCCGCATGCGCGGGAATGACAATGGTGGGATTGACTTTCCTTCGTTTTCTCGTATAATACAACCGCGGGTCATTAGCTCAGTTGGCAGAGCATCGGATTTTTAATCCGGTGGCCGCAGGTTCGAATCCTGCATGACCCATTTTAAAGAACGAAGTTATGAGGTTACGGGGTTAAGAGGTTTTGAAAAAACTTACAAAATCTTTAAAAGCAAGATGTTATGAGGGTATGAAGTTAGGAAAAAGCTTACCAAAATTTATTAAGAAAGTAAGAAGGTATGAAGGTAAGAGGTTAAAAACAACGATAATAATGAGATTGCCACGGTCGCCACAGCGACCTCGCAATGACAAATAGGGATTAAACGAAGTTAAGAATATGACGATAACAACTATCGCGCTGATCGCGCTTTTCAGCCAGACCCCGAAAACGACAGTCCATTTTTTCTATAGCCCCAGCTGCGGGCACTGCATGGACATTCTGCTGAGCGACATACCCGAACTTCAATCGAAATATGCCTTCGTATTGAAAAAATACGACATCGATATCCTCGAAAATTTAAAGATACTTGAGAAGATGGAGGAAAGGATCGCCAATAAGACCGACGACTTGCCGGTCGTCTTTGTCGGAGATTCGGCCTTTTACGGACCGGTCGCGGTCAGAAAAAAATTGGGGTCGACGCTTAAAATACTGGCCTTGCACGGCCATGACACGACCGTTATTGACACAGCCGGGGTCGTACACGACACGTCGTATAACCAGGGCGCGGTGATCAACCTGTACTACTTTTATCAACTGGAATGCCCGGAATGCGACCGCACCGAGAGCCTTCTCAAGGCGCTGGTCAGCCGTTATTCACAGCAGTTGCGCGTGCATAAGTATGATATTCGCGACGATTCCTGTAAAACGCTGTATGAAGCCCTCGCGGTCGAGCGTTCAATACCAGACGAAAAACGTCTGCTCGTGCCGGCCGTCTTTATCGGTGGCCAATATCTGATCAAGGATTTTAACTCGGCGGAACTGGAATCGCTTATCGTTCGTTATAAAAATGGCAGTCCCCGGCTCGACACGCTCGTCACGATCGCCGGCGCGCACAGCATTATGGATAGATTCTCCCGTTTTTCGTTCCTGGGGATTGCGTTGGCTGGGCTGCTCGACGGAATCAATCCCTGCGCCTTCGCTACGATCGTATTCTTTATCAGTTACCTGATCTTTATCGGCCGGCGCCAAAAGGATATCCTGATCATGTCCGCGTCGTTCATTGCCAGTGTTTTTGCCTGCTATTTTGCCATCGGAATCGGTGCCTATAATTTAATGAAATACCTCGCGCGGTTTTCTGCGATCGCCCGTTCCCTGTTCCTGTTTTTCGGAATTGCCGCCATTATTCTTGGAATCTTGAGCCTTTATGATTTTTTCGTCGCCCTGAAAAACGACCGCTCAAGGATGATCCTCCAGCTGCCCCTCGCCATCAAGCAGCGCATACATGACGGCATAAAAGATAAAACCCGCGCCGGCGGCATAATCGCCGGATCCGCAGCAGCCGGGTTTCTTGTCTCATTTCTGGAATTCGGCTGCACCGGCCAGGTCTATCTACCAACCATAATGTTCATGATATCGAACGCCCGGACTTCTTTAAAGCCCCTTTGGGCGCTCCTGCTTTACAACTTTGCGTTCATCGTGCCGCTGGTGGTCATCGCGGCAGCGGCCATTATTTTTTCGACGAAGAACATTGCCCGTCATCTGGAAAAAAGGATCCCCCTGATCAAAATCGCCACGGCCGTCCTGTTCTTCATTCTGGGTATCGCCCTGCTGCTTTCAATCTCGTAATGAAGAAATATCTGACACTCGCGCTCGCACTTATCATCGCCGTCGTACTGATCATCCTCTTGATGCCGAATGAAAAGAAAAAACTGACCCGCGACATCAGGGCTCTCGAACAGGCGGTAGAGCACAAGAATAAAACTCTGGCATTTAACTACATAAGCGCTTCTTATGATGACCCGAAAGGTCTGAACTATGACGGCCTGATGCAGATCATTGAGAACATGTTCTCATACTCGTCATCGATCGAGATCAACCTGAGCAACCTTAAACCCTCGATCGACTCTACGGGTCCTTCCCGCGTAATTTTTGCATCGTGCAGCCTGGGGTTGCGCGTGTTTGCGGTAGTAGACAGCCAGAAGGTCCTGCTTTACGGCGGCGTGATCCAGCCTTCCCCGGTCAGGGCTTATTTTAAAAAAATCACCGGTAAATACGAATTATATTCGGCTGAATATTGACCGCGTCGAGTAAACGAATATAACAATTGTTTAAAATCAATGGTATAGCTGCGCAGCTGAGTATTTATCACTCGGTAATAGACGACCAGTCTGGCGAGCGGGCGACTGTTTCACGCGTGAGTCGGCGCTGTCTGGTGCCATCCCAGTTCATTGAGAAAAGCTCATATACTCCGCCCCGGTTTGACGAGAATACGATATGCAGACCATTCGGGGACCACGCCGGTTCCTCATTATTCCGTTCATAGGTCAGTCTTATCGGCAGAAAATCATTGGGATCGGTTACGTAGATCTGCTGGGTATTGTCATCCTCGCGGGAAACGTACGCGATCAGGTCACCCTTCGGCGACCAGGCCGGCGAGGTATTATAACTTCCATGGAACGTGAGCCGCCGGACATTACTGCCGTACGCATCCATTATGTAGACTTGAGGATTGCCCGAACGGTCGGACACAAAAGCCAATTCCCGGCTGTTGGGCGAAAATGCCGGTGAGCAGTCGATCGCCTTGTTATTGGTCAGACGGCTCAACCCTTTTGTTCCCAGGTCGAGCAGATAGATCTCGGCGTTCCCGTCCTTGGTCAAGGTCAGGGCTATTTTCGCGCCATCGGGCGACCAGCATGGCGCGAAATTGAGCCCGGCATTGGACGCTATAAGGCTGTTTTTTTTCGACGCCAGATCGTAGATGTACAAGTTCAGGCGGTCTTTGGCGTAGGATGAATACAATATCCTGGCCGCATCGGGCGCCCAGGCCGGGAACAGGTTGTAGGTGTGATTGTTCGTAACGGCTGAGAAATTGTAACCGTCATAATCGGCCACGCCGATCTCCTTGCCATTTCCCTTAACATAGGATAATACGATCTTTGTCGAGGCAATGCCCTTCTCGCCGGTCAGTACTTCGATGATCTTGTCGGATGCCTGATGGGCAGTTGCGCGGACCTCGCCGGTCAACGCAAACGTCATTTCATGGATCGTTTCGTGCGACTCGAAATCGACCAGCGCGATCGTCAATTGCGGTTCCACGCCTTTTGCCTTGAGCACCACGCCTGATTTTTTTGGCTCGCCCAGCAAGAACGAGGTGTCGGGGTATATGTCGAAATACAGCGAATAATCCAGATCATCCCGGATGACCATGCCGATGGTGCTCGCTTTTGAGATGAAATCCGGTGATCCGCTCAGGCCGAAGGGTTCAATGACTATGTTGTTCTTGCCACCCGCGTAATCTGAAAGCCTTAAGAAAACTTCCTGAGCAAATAATAAGGTGGAAAAAAAGAGACCGAAGAACAGTGCTTTCGCGCTCACTGGGCGGTCAGGAACTCAAGATGGACCTTGAGGTAATCATCGGAAAATTCCTTGGGCAAGGGCGGCAGTTTCTTGGTCAGGGTGATCGCCCGCATGGCGGATTCATCATAGATGTCGTCACCCGAATCTTCCTCGATCCGCACGTTGGAGATCTTTCCGGTCTTATCGACCTCGAAATACAGGATCGCCTTCATGACCACGTCCTTGCCTTCAAAAGGATTGTGCCAGTTATCGCCGATCTTGCTCAGCAGGATGTTCAAGTAATATGAATATGTGAACCCCCGGCCGCTGCCCGTGTAGATCTGGGGTTTGATATCGGGTAACCCGGTCGGCGAGCCTTTTTCACTGCCCTTTTTGGGCATGGCCGGTTTTGCTTCTTCTTTTTTCTTGGGCACGCCCTCTTTTGATGGCGCTGCTTTTTCTTCCAGTTTCTCGACCGGACTCTTCAGGTCTTCTGCTTTTACATCGTCGGTCTTAAGGATCTTGGGCTGGGGCATGGGCGCCAGGCCGACTTTGTAGATCTCGATCTTTTTCACCGGTTTGAAGGTCGTGCGATTGGAGAAAGCGATCGCGGTAAACAAGAGGACATGAATGATCAAAGAAACTAGCACGGATTTACTCATGGCCGAAGCTCACTTTTCTTCTTGCGGTATTTCCGCCACCAGGCCCAGTTCTTTTACCCCTGCTTTCCGGAGACGCCCGACAACTTCAACCACAAAACCGTATCCCACTTCCTTGTCCGCACGAAGGTATACGATGGTGCCCGGCGGTTTTCCTTTCATTGTCTCACTGATCTTCGCTTCAAAATTGTCCATCGGAATGCGGTCCTGGTCGATAAAAATATCATTGTTCGACTTGATCGTGATGGTAATGCCTTCTTCGTCGCGGGGCAGGGAAGCATCGGACCGGGGCAGGTTCACGTCGATACCCGGCGTCATCATCGGCGCGGTAATGATGAATATCGTCAGGATCGTCAGCGCGACGTCGACCAGGTTGGTGACGTTGATCTCGGCGATCAAGCGATGCCGGCTATTCGGTCTCAATGAAACCCCGGCGGAATCGAGCAAACATCTCGGTCACGAAATCATCCAGCTGGTTGTCGACTTTATTGATCGCGCCGCGCAGATAGTTATGAAAGAACAACGCCGGGATCGCAACCAGCAATCCGTACACCGTCGTGATCAGGGCGTCGGAAATACCGGGTGCTACGACCGTGATATGAGCAGAACCGCGCGCCCGCACTTCAAGGAACGCCTCCATGATCCCCCACACCGTGCCCAGCAACCCCAGGAATGGTCCGGCGGTCATGATCGTGCTGAGCGATGGCAGCCATGATCCGAGTTTGTCGATCTCGTCATTGCGCGCTTTGGTCATCGTCATCTTTATGTTTTCTGCCAGTTCAAGGATCCTGGGGTTTGATCCCAGGTTACCGGTTTTTAGATCTTTGTACTCGTCCAAACCTGTTTTCATCACGCGGCCAAAAGGATTATCGTTCAACAAATGCCCGAGATTATCATAGTCTTTAATGGCGCGGTGGAAACGGTAAGCCGATAAAAAAGCCTGGCTGCGCTTTCGGTTACCCGCCAGGTCAAAGATCTTCTTTAAAAAAACCGCCCAGGACCATACTGAGCATATCACCAGCACCGCCATGATTATCTGCGCAGCCAGTCCGGATTCAAGGAAGACAGAAAATATGTTCATATGGTCACGAATTGTACAAATTCGAGCGAATGGCCCGAATAGGTATTCGTATCACTTGGTATCATTCGTTGCATTCGTATCATATCATTCGTCTCATTCGTAGTCTTATTTAAGCTTGTCCTTCGCCAGGGCAGCTTCCGGCGAATTTGGGAATTCAGCCACGAGTTTTTCAAAGTATGTCCGCGCGGTTTTGGTGTCCTTGGCTTCTTCGTAGATTATTCCTATTTTATACAGCGCGGTCGGCTTGCGGTTGCTGTCCGGGTATCGCGTGCACAATTCATTGAACTTGTTGACCGCATCCTGCCGCTTGCCCAGCGCCGCATAGGATTCGCCGATCCAGTACAGAGCGTTATCCGATAGCGGCGAATCCGCCGCGATCTTAAGATACGACTCGAACCCGTTGATCGCGTCCTGATAGTTTCCTTTCACGTAATTCAAGTACGCCGACTCGTACACCATGCGCGCTTCGGGCGACAGCTGGGACACGTCCTCTGAATCCACCGCCGGCTTGCGCCCCTTGCCGAACATTTCATTGAACTGCGTCAGCTGCATCTCGGTCTCGCCAAGACGGGTATTGAGCATTTCCAGTTTTTCGCCCAGTTCATCTGATTTCGTGTAGTAGTCAGTGCGCAGCTGGGCGATCTCCCTCGACTGCATTCTGATCATACTGTCGGATCTCACCGTGTAGATCTTAAGGCTGTCCAGCTGCCAGTTGAAATTATTGAACCGCCGCCGGTTAAAACAGCCCGCTGAAACCGCGAAGATGATGATAACACCAAGGGCAGCGGATAACTTTATCCGCTGCCCTGATCGCATTCCGTTTCTCATTAGTATTGGCAACAATGAATAATACTACTGGACTATGAACTCGCAGCGCCGGTTTTTCTCAAGTACCTTGGGATCGAGCGGTCTTTCTTCGCCATAACTCAAGGTCGTCATCTGACCGGCCGGGACCCCGAGCATCACGAGATAATCCCGCGCGGCCTTAGCCCTTCTTTCACCCAGGGCCATATTGTACTCCGATGTTCCGATCTCGCAGCAATGTCCTTCGACCACGATTTTTACTTCGGGATAGATCTTCAGCATTTCCGCGTTCTGTTTTAGAACTTCCGCCGCATCCTGCCGGATATCGGACTTGTCAAAATCAAAGAAAATCCTGTTCAATACCAGTGCCGGTCTTTCAGGTTCAACCGGGACCGTCTCTTCAGGGACAGGAACGATCGTGACGGTCGTTTCGGGAACGACTTCCGGCGGCTTTACCACCTGTTTCTTCGGACAGCCAAAAAAAGCCACCAGCACGATAATGAATGGCACGCAATATTTCAAGAACCGCATTAGGCCTCCTTTTATATCGAATTATATCCATTAATTTCATAGTGTCAAGAGCACGGGATGACGCTATGCGCATGATCGCGCGCCTGGTTCACGAATGTTTCCAGGCGCATGGCATCGACCGCGTGATCGATGCCGTCAACCGAGAGAATGAACAACGGCAGGTCCTTGTTCTTTTCCTTCAAGCGCCGGTATACCGAACTGACGATATTGCCCGGCATGCAGGTAAACGGCATGACATTGACGATCCCGGAGCAGGAATCCTTCATGTATTCCATGGTCTTGCCCACGCTTAAAATGGCTTCGCCTTCAAAAGAAGGATGAATGTATTCGCCGCCGAGTTTGAGCAGGCTCGAGATCCGGTGTTCCCTGGGCACGCTGGCGATTCTGTTCAGACGATCCTGCCGCCATCTCATATACCGGTCAAAAACACACGTGAAAATAGAGCGCCGGTACTGCTTGAACCACCAGCAATTGCGGATCCGTGTAAAGTTCGTGTAAAAGAACCACTCGCCGATCGACGGCATCGTTACCTCGCATCCCAGTTCTTCCAGCCGTTTGATCAGGTTATTGTTGCTGAATTTCTGTGAACGAACGTAGATCTCGCCGACAATACCGATCCGGGGCTTGTCCCGGTGATGACATGCTATAGAACCCAGTTGCCGCGCGCCGTGCCGGACAATGCCCGTAATACCTTTCCCCTGCTCGATCGCCTGGGAGATCGACCGCAGCGTATTTGCATATATCCGGTCCGTGGCTCCTTTGACGATCTCGTATGGCCGTATTGTTCTCACCCTTGCTTCCAGCGCGTCGACGGCGCAGATCCCTTCCCACGCGCTGAAAAGGAATTTCAATCCCATCGGTCCCGCGAGATCATCGAACAGGCTTGGCCCCTGGTTAGGCGCATAGATCGGGATATCGCTGAACCCCAGCTCATCGAGGATTAACCGGTGCAGCCGGTAATACTGCCCAAAACGGCAGGGGCCCGATCCCTGGGCCATGAAAAACGCCGCCTGGTCACGGTCAAAGTCGGGCGACCGGAGCTTTTTGATCATGTCGCCCGCGGTTATGATGGCAGGCAGGCATTCGCGCCCCGATGTAAACTGCCGGCCGATCATCACCGACGTCTCGTCGGGCGGGGGCAGGACCTGCGATCGAATACCGGCATGGTTCATGGCGCCGGCCAGCATGAGGACATGGTCGCACATATCGGGCAGGAATAAGGTGCGGGTACTTTTTATCTCACTGAGTGCCCGGATCTTTCGCGGCACGGTCCTCCGCCTGGCGCCTTTGATGCTGTCATGAAAAGCTTCAAGCCTGGTTATGAGTCCGGCGTCGCCTGAGTGCTCGTCGATCTCGATCATCAGTAACGGCTTTTCATGGATCTTCTCCTTGAAATACCGTGTGATGAAAGAATCGGGACCACACGAGAAATTCGACACATAGACGGGAAATAGCCGTTCGTCGCGGCTGATCGTCTCGGCCGCGGCAAGAAGACGTTGCCCGTAATGCCAATACATGTTGACGAAATCATCTCCAAGCGCCGAATAATCGAGGGGTATAAAATCGACCGGCACCGGTATTACGTCCAGTTCCCGGATCTTCTTCGGCAGATCAAGGTTCAAGCCGAGGTCATATCCGTTATACGGTCTCGAGCAAACGACAAAGGCCAGATCTGTGAGTTCTTTAAGCGCCTGCCGACCGACAGCTTGCATCTTTGATTGGATCGCGGCCTGGTGCTTGAACCCCTCGGCGAGCGCGCGATCGATATCTTTCCGTGACCTGCCGACCCTGGTGCCGAAGTCATACAGAACACGGCAGAAGCCTTCCTTGCCACGGTCGAAATAAAGATACGGAGAATGGATCTCGATGTTTTCTGAAAACGCCGCCCGCGCCAGGTACGGCAGTGTCTGGACATAGGGGCATACGAAGCTTCGGTCGAACTTACCGCTGTTGGGGGGCATGGTTATCACGCTCGGGATAAAGAATTGCCGGATGCCGCTCTCGTAGAGTGCTTGGATATGACCGTACGCGACCTTTACTGGAAAGCATGTATCGGTCGCCGATATCTCGGTGCCCATTTCAATGATTTTCTTGTTCGTCGGCCCCGATAGCACCGGATCAAACCCCAGCATGCTCAGGAACCGGTAAAAGAAGGGGAATAATTCATAAAAAATAAGCGCTCTGGGGATCCCGATCTTTATGCCGGTCTGCGGCTGGGTCGCGAAAAATATTTCATTTCGAAGTTTAAACAGATCGGGATGATCGGCACGGGGCTTGATTTCTTTCCGCTCATAGCGCTCGCACCGGCCGCCGTAAAAAATGGGCCGTTCACCATCCATGTTGATCCGGTTAACCTCGCAATCGTTGCTGCACTGATGGCACACGAAGGACGTCGAACGGTAAGGTCTATTGATCAGGTTGAACCCCTTGAACCGCGTTCGATTGATCCCGCTGTCGCGCGCTAGCAGGGCGATACCGATCGCGCCGGTCACATCGTGGTTGATGGGCACGACTACCGGTTTATGGAGCGTTTCCTCGAAAGCCGAAACTACCGCCTTGTTCGCCGCGACGCCGCCCTGGAAAAAAATCTTCCTGCCGATCTTTTTGTTGCCGACTACGCGGTTGAGGTAATTGAAAACGACCGAGTAGCCAAGCCCGGCCAGGAGATTTTTATGTTCATCGGAATCACGCTGGTGATGCACGACCTCCGAGCCGATGAATACTGTGCACCGCTCGCCCAGGTTCATTGGCGAATTCGCTTCGAGCGCCAGGTCCCCAAACTCTTCAAGTTTAACGCCCAGCGCCAGTGCCTGTTCTTCCAGGAACGAACCGGTTCCGGCCGCGCAAACCTTGTTCATTTCGAAATCCACGATCGTCTTGCGTTCGATACTGATGTACTTGGAATCCTGACCGCCGATCTCAAAAACAGTGTCCACGTCCGGGTCACACTCGACCGCCGCCCGGGCCTGCGCTGAGATCTCGTTCTTGATGATATCGGCACCCACCAGGTTACCAATAAGATACCGGCCGGAACCGGTCGTGCCAACGCCGACGATGTCGATCATCTGTCCGTAACGCTCGCCGAGCTCCTTGAGCCCTTCCAGGACAACCTCGATCGGCCGCCCTTTAGTCCATAAATATTGGCGCGCCAGCACCGTACCCTCGTCATCAATGAGGACCAAATTGGTCGAGATGGACCCCACGTCGATCCCGAGAAAGGTTTTTGTTCTTGTTCTCGGCGCCCGGGCATAACGTTCCGGCCGCCATTTTTTGCGGCCATTGAGCGCAGGGAGGCGCGAAATCGTTTTGGGCTGCTGCAGCCACCGCTCAAACTCGCGCAACCCCTTGTATTCCGCGGCGAGCCCGCGCTTGCGCGAGGACAAAACCGCACCGATGGCGCCCATCGTATTGAACTGATGGGGGATCACCATCTGTTCGTCTTTGATACCAAGAACGGTCCTGAACGCTCTTACCACTCCCTGGTTGGCGGCGACGCCGCCGATGAACGCCACCGGAGTATCAAGATTCCGACCCCGCGCGATGACGCTCTTGAATGTCCGGGCCAGCGACAGGCAGAGCCCCGCGACCAGGTCCTCAGGCGGGGTCCCGATCTGCTGCAGATGTATCATATCGCTCTTTGCGAACACGGAGCACCGGCCGGCGATGCGCGCCGGATTCTTTGACCGCATTGCGACGGCCCCCAGTTCCTCGATCGGGTAACACAAACGCTGCGCTTGCTGATCAAGGAATATCCCGGCACCAGCCGCGCATATCGTGTTGGATGAAAAATCCTTGATCCGACCATCAACGCTGATCAGCTTCGAATCCTCGCCGCCGATCTCGATTATCGATCTTATGCCGGGATGGAAATGCAGGACACCGGATACCGAAGCTTCCACCTCGTTGACGCGCACCGCGCCCAACATCGCACTGAGCATGGAAGGACATTCACCGGTGATCGCCAGGTGTTCGATCGCATTCGCTTTTCTTAAAACCTCGAGCAGCAGGTCGAACGGACTACCGTGATGTTTTATGTACTCGGTCCGGACCAGCGAGCCATCATTGAACTCGGCTAGTTTAAGGCTTACTGATCCGATATCAATACCGTAAAATCGCATTAGGGGGCGTAATACATCCCGACCTGCAGGTGTATGTCATATACCGACTCCGTAACATTGGGCGTATCTTCACTGTCGGCGGTCAGGTTGAAATTGAAACTGAATTCCGGCACGATCTTAACTTTTGAAAGTTTGATATCCGTGCCCAGGATCAAACCTGTGTATGCATCGTTTTCCAGATCACTAATATCGGACTGTGCCTCGCCGATATATCCCGTGCCGTCAAGCTGGAAATTTCCGGCAATACTGAATCCAAAATAGGGTGTAACGACTGGAATCATACCTGCCTTAAAAACGATATTGACCGGTAACCACAGGTTAATATACCGAACGCCGACCGGTACGTTAAGAACCGTAGTCGCGTATTCACTCGTCCTGAACGCCGGCGCGAATTCAAATCCCAGCACTCTGGCCAGATCCATGCCGAACGCGAATCCAGCCTGAAAACCGGCACCGCTTAGATTATTGCCACTGTTACCGGGATCAAAATTGCCGTAATTAAAGCCTATTTTTAAACCGGCATACGACTTTACCGGCGACATACCCTGGCCCCACGCCAGGATACTGGTGGTCGTAATCAATACCAGCATCATGCGTTTCATAATACCTCCATGACAATTTAAATTATACCCTTAAAATACGGCGAAGTCAACAACTGCCGACAATTGACTTGTGCTTATTTATCATTATTATTTGACCTTGTGCAGCAGCGCGCTTTTAAAAAAATAATCGGCATAGCCGGTATTTCCCTGTTCACAGCATTTGTCATCACCATGACCGTGCTCATCTTGCAGCGGTACGGTTCGATCCTCGCAGATCCCGGTGAGATCAGGAAAGCAGCGCTGGGTTACGGCATATGGAGCTTCGCTTTCTTCATCTTCTGCAACATCCTGCAGATCATATTTGCGCCCATACCGGGACATTTCATCAATATTTCCGCGGGCATCGTTTTTGGTACGGTCCGCGGGATCGTAATATCATGGATCGGCATGGCCGCGGGCGGCTCCCTGGTCATGTTGCTGGCCCGGTACGCCGGCAAAAAAATCCTGTATTACATACTGGATGAAAAAGCGTTCCGGTTCGAAAATAAAATATCCAAAAAAGGGCTGCCATTCCTGCTTTTGCTGGCGGTTTTTCCAAATCCCATCGGCGACGGGCTCTTCTACCTGGCGGGTATCACCGCCATTCCGCTGCGCATCATAATGCCTTTGATCTTTCTGGGACGCATCCCCGGCATCATATTGTCAGTGGTCATCGGCGATAAATTCTACGGCGCGTTCGCGCGGCAATGGATCGTGGGTGTCATCGGGATCCTGTGCGTCATTATCCTTTACTTCCTTGCCGGCAAACGCATTGAAAAAATGTTTGAGGGGATCTGGAACCGCTACCTGCCGTGGCCGTAGCCCGCGGTTCAGGGGGCACCGGTTTTATGGCGTGATCTTCTGCTGCAGTTCCTTGATCAATTCGATCGCTTCCGCGAATTTGTTCTCGTCAATAGCCACGGAGATCCGGGCTTTGTACTCGATCTTAGCACCCTGATTGGCCGTTGTTCCCAGGCTGTCGATATCGAATTCATGCATGCCTTCGGTCCTGAATTCGCGCTTGACTCCTTTTTCCTTGGGCTCTGCGGCTTTCACCTCGGAACCGGCCGCCTTGTCCGGCGTCAGCTGCGTGACCTCAACGTCCGTTGACTTGGTGACCGCTTTTTCTTTTTCATCCTTTTTCTTGATGATCGTATCGAACACAGACTCCGATTTTTTTTCCTTTTTGAGCATGTTAATGATATCCATAACGCCTCACAATCATCCAACCTTGCCTTCGCGGTACATGGCGACGGCTTCCTGCGCTTCCCGGTTGCCGGGATCGATCTGCAGCGCCCGGTCAAAAGCTTTCATCGCGTCGTCGTATTTTTCCATTTCCACGAAGGCCTTGCCAAGATGCACGTAAGCAAGCGCGTAATTGACGTTCCGTTTGATCGCGTCCTCGAAAGCGGCAACGGCATCATCCAGTTTTTTCATCTTCAGATACAGCACGCCCAGGTTATTATATATCTCGGACATGTTCGGTTCCATTTTCAGCGCTTCCCAGAACGCTTTTTTCGCCTCATCCTGACGGGCAAGTTCGGTCAGGACCAATCCCTTGATATTTAGATACTCGGCGGTCCTTTCAATTTCCAGCGCCTTGTCGACCTCATGCAGCGCCAGTTCGTATTTGCCCCGGTAGAAATAGAGGGTCGAGCGATCGAAATGATCGATCCCTTCTCTTCTCTTTTGCATCGATTTCTCGTCCCCATAACGCGCGTCTTCCCGGTCAAAGTAGTCCTTAATGTTCTTCAATATGTCCCTGGTAAAATCAGACACTTGCGTCTGCCGCTCGAAGGACTCCTTGAAATCTCGCTGGACTTCATTGGTCATCTTATCCAGACGGCTGTTAAGCTCGCTGAATTTATCGGCCAGCCGCGCGATATCGCGGAAAGTCGTTTCGTATTGCTTTTCCAGCGCTCCGATCTCGTTCTTCATTGCCGAGACCAGGTCCTTTACCGAATCCTGCATGCCCTCACCGACCTGATCCACGCCTTTGCGCATCCCTTCGGCAAGGCCGGCGATCTTGCTCAAGGATTCGAGGTAATTGCGGTTAAGATTGCTCATCATGCTGCTCATCTCCGCGAGACTGGTCCGCGATTCGCCGAAAAGTTCCTCGAGTTTTATCACGCCGTTCTTCATGTCGGCGATGGGCTCGATCACGTCGCTTCTAGCGCCCGCCAACTCGTTCTTGAATACTTGTCCGAATTCATCGAGTTTGAAGTTGATGCCATCGCCGATCTTCTCCACGCCCTGCCGCATGGTCTCGGCCAGCCCGGCGATTTTGCCGAGGGACTCGATATACGAATGGTTCATGGTTCCCAGCGCTTCATGGATGTTCTTCAAATTGGTTTCGATCTGACCGAACTGGCTGTCAAACCCGCCCAATCCTTTCTGCAGGTCGCTCAGCGTAAGTTTTATATCGGTATTGAAAGTTCCCGTGAGGGACGTGATCATCTCCAGGTATTTTGTGATCTCCTGTTTTAAATCGCTCGTCGCCGCGCCGTTTTCCTTTTTCATGCTCTCCACGCTGTCTTTGATGCCGGCGAGCAGGGACAGGGCGCCGGTCTTGATCTCGCTCAACCCGGCCAGGCCCTCGGACTTCACGCCGCTAAGCTCGGTCTTGAGGACATCGCTGATCGCGTCCAGCTTCTGCATCAGGTCCTGGACCTTGCTTTCCTGGAATCTCGCATTGTCAGCGAACACCTTGCCCAGTTCATCGAACTTGAAGGCGATGCTGCCCATGACGTTCATGCCCTCGGCCTTTATTCCCGAGATCTCGTTCTTGACAAGTTCGCTCAGGCTGCTTGACTGGGCAAGCAGCGCGTCCAGGAGTTCAACCTTCTTGTAGAGGTCCTGCGCGACCGCCAGCGATTTGCCGATGGTGGTGTTTATGGTCTCCATGCTGGTCTGGCTCGTCGCCATCAGTTTTTCCACGTCGTTCTTCAGCACTTCGGCCTTGTTCAGCATGTCCTGGTCCAGCTTATCGAGATATCTGTTCTGTTCACCGAACAGGTTCTTTATGTCGCCCGCGAACGAGGTTTGCGCCTGCGACATCTGCTGCACGGAATCATGGAGGGCAGCGACGGTAGATTTAAGGTTGTTCCCGTTGTTTTCGATCGCATCCCTCAGCAGACCGATACTCGTGTTCATGGCGGTGCCGCTTTCCTTGAACACGTTAAGCATTGAATTATCCATCTCGAAAAGCCGGTCAAAGCCGAGTGCGATCACTTCATTCTGTTTCTTCAGGATATCGAAGCGTCCAAGCATGGCATCCTGCATTGTCTGCACGGTCGATGAAATAACGATCCCGGTCGCTTCCGCCCGCTGGAACATTTCCTCGCGCAGTTCCTTGATCCCGTTCTTGAAATCCTCGATCAGGATACCGGTTTTCATGTTCGAAGATAGCATTGAGCACAATTTGATCGCGCTGTCGTATACCATGCATTCGTTCTTTATGCAGTTCTGGATCTCAATGTCCTCGCCGATCTTTTTGCCGTCTTTATCGAAGACATCTTTTCTCTTCACCAGGAATGGACACTTCATCAGATCCTCCCTTCAATGTAATACCGGCCTTTGAATACCATCCGTGCCTGTGCCAACTTTTCCAGCTTACTGATTCGTTCCGCCAGACCGATCGCGTCGCATTGCCGGAGCACCGAGGCAGCGGCCTCGTATGAACCAAGCGCTTCGTAGACATCCGCGTACACCGGCGCGGTTTCCGCATCCACGACCAGGTTCCGCAGGGTTTCGAACGCATCCATGGGTCGGTTCATCTTCAGGTAAACTTTCGCCCCCAGGATCGTACGCAGCTTCGCGGCCCGGCTGCTGGTCGGCGTGAATTGTAATTCTTTTTCCGCCGCTGATACATTATCGATGAGCAGGTATAGATTCGCCCGGCTGAGCCGGTCATCGTCGCCGATCCCGGTGATCGTCTTTACTTTTCCCTCGATATAATCGTAATGGGTCTTCTTGATCATCCGGTAGATCGCCTTGCGGTCCTTGGTTTTAGTCAAAACCTCGTTGTAGATCCCGATCGCGCGTTTGATGTCTCCCATGTCAAAACAGAACTGCGCGAGCCGCAGCTGCAACTCCTCGTACCTTTCAGGTTTAAGCGCGAGGGCGCGCTTTACGTTCTCGATCGCCTTGTCATACTCGTGCTGGAATGCCGAGATCTTGCTCAGCAGCAGATAAGCGTCGATCAGGCTGCTGTTCTTGACGAGCATTTCCCGCAACTGTTTGGCGATCGCGTCGCTGGAAGCCGGGTCGTGCAGGAAGAGCTTTTCAAAAAGCGCGGTCGCGGTCTGAAGATCACCGGTGTCCTTGTAAACGACCGCCGTATAGAAATGGATCTCCGTGCTCTGCTCATGGAACGGCATCAACAATTCGACCACCTTGATCGTTTCCGACGGCGCCAGCGAGATAATTTTTTTGGCGACTTCAATGGCCTTGGCATAGTTCTGTTCATTAAGGAAGACCTTGACCAGGAGGTAGTACGAGGGAAGATGGGTTGGGTTCTTTTTCAAGATATCAAAAATAAATGGTTTTATCCCGCTTTCCTGCGGGGACAGGTTATATATTTCCTCGACCAGCGTCAGGGCGTCTTCATAGTTGTTGTATCCAGAATAGATCTCGGCCAGGCCCTTGCGGGATTCCAGGTCTTTAGGATCCTCGGTGCAGATCTGCTTGAGTTCCGTGATGGACGGTTCGCGAAACTCCTTGTTCTGCGCCTGAGCGCTAATAAATAGCTGCACGGCAGAATTATTGATACCGGCGAGATGGTATACCCGCGCGAGCGAATACTGAAGGATCGGTGAAGTTTCGGAAGTGAGCAGCTTTTCAAAGATCGGGATCACGCGCTTGACCAGGGTGGTGTCGAGCTCGCAGGCCTGCAGGAGATGTTTTATCGCCTCTTCATTCCGTTTGAGCGCGATCTCGACTGAGCCCATGGCAAAAATTATTTTCGGATTGGCGATCGCCTTGGATGCCAGGGACTTTAATTCGTCAAGCACATACTCGGCGCGTGCCGGAACGATCCGGGCCGTCAACAGGTATTCCTCGACCGCCTCTTCGGTGCGTCGCGCCCGGGCGAGCGCCCGGCCGCGGGCGAAATGCGCCGGCACATTGCTCTTGTCGATCTCCAGTATCTTGTTGAGATACCGGATCACATCCTCGGCATAGTTCTCAGCACCCTCCAGCGACAGCATCAGCGGTCTGACCCCGTCGGTCAGATTCCCGCTCTCCACCAGCGCCTGTCCCAGTTTAAGGTTGAAATACTGCGTCTCCTGTCCGAACACCTCGGTCCCCTTTTTTGCCTCATCGATCACGCGGTCCCATAATTTGCGGTTGAAATAGGTGTCGATCAGCAGCACGCGCACTTCGCGGTCCTTGGGATAGGTCTTGAGCGTGTCATAAAACTCGTCGATGATCTCGAAAAACGCTTTGGGATCGATCGCCTGCGCGGTCTTGAAGAATTCCGTAGCGACCTCCACTTCGCCGTCCTTCATGAAGATCCTCGCAGCGGCAAGCAGCAGCTGGACCGCTTTCGGTCTTTCTTTGACCACCTCCAGGAGCGCCCTTTTGGCCATATCTTTTTTATCCTCCTGGGCCAGGCAGATCTCGAAGCTTTTAACCGATCTATCGAACTCCCCGCGGAAGGCATATGCCCGCGCCAGCGCCAGTTCGTAAATAAAAGGCTCATCCTTTTTATGGCGTTCATACAGGGGAATGATCTCCTCTGACAACGCCGGCTTTTTATTGATGATCACGTCAAGCGCCGGCAGCAGTGCCAGGATCTTGTCCGGCTGCTTGAGCAGGGGTCTTATCATTTTCATCGCCTGCTCTTCTTTGCCCAGGGTCGCCAGGTTTTTCGCGTACAGGTTCAAATACACCGGGTCATCGGGTGATCGCTTCACCGCTTCCCGCAGGATCTTCTCGACATATTCAGATTGCCCGTCATCCATCAGCGATTCCACCACGACCAGCGCATAGTCCCGCTCCCCCTTGCCGCTGTAACACAGCCCGAGCAGGTATTGCGCGCGCGGATTGCTCAGCTCCTTTTCCAATATCAGGTTCAGGTTAAGGATATACTCGTCGAGCAGCCCTGGATCCTTGTTGTAAGCGTTCTCGACGACATCAATGGCAGAGTCGGTCGCGTCCAGCTTTAGATAGTAATTCACCAGTCCGGCAATGACCTGCGGATTATTGGGTTCGACCGCGAACGCCTTCTTGTAGCGTTCCAAAACCTCTGCGAACTGGGCTGGATCGATCTCAAGGATCTTTTCCAGCTCGCCGATCGCCAGGGAGACCCGGTGGCCTTCAAGATACGTATCGCTCAGGCCATAGTGTACTTTCAAATTTTTGGGACTGATCCGTTCCAGTTCGCGCAATGCCTTGACCACGTCATCCGTTCTTGAGGGATCTTTTTTCAACTGGCTCTTGAGCCGTTCGATCGACGCGTCAAGATCCCCTTTTTTGATATAGAGATCGGTCAGGAACTGCTGGAATGAGGCGACCAGGTCCTTGGGCGGGCGGGCCTGCGCGAACGTTTCGATCAACGGGTCGACGACATCGGGGAATTTTTCCAGGATGCGGTGCGCGAGATTGACCAGCTCCTCGTATTCATGGGCGCCGGCCAGGATCTTCAGCTGAAGAAGCGCGGCATGCTGATCGTTGAAGTATTCCCGGGCAATGACCCGTACCCAGGCGACCAGCTGTTTACTGAAGGCCGGCACCCCGGTGATGGGCTCAAGCTCGGCGGCCGCCTCCTTGCCGCTGTGCAGGAAAAATTTTATCGATCCCAGAATCAGGATGTGCTCGAAGTCCTTCTTGGTCAGGACTTTTTTCTCCGCGATCATCTGATTCAACTTATCGTAACGTCCCATGAGCAGCTTGATCTCGCGTTCATTGAACGCGCGCAACACCTTACTGACATCATCGTATTCCTGCCGGTTGATATGAAGCTGAAGTAGAAAATCGCCGATATCGATCGAGGTTCGCCGGTAGAACAGGTCCGACGCCGCGGCAACGAGCTCGTCCGAACGCGACGGTGCGACCGCCTGCACCGAACGGAGCAGTTCGGCGGCACGCGTTCGGTTTTCCGCATCATAATGCAGTTTGGCAAGCTCGATGTAGAGATCAAATGATTCTTCGCCCTCGGTCAGATTTTCTTCAAGGATCTTGATCGCCGCGTCGGTCCTTCCTTCCCGCATATATTCGCGGGCGCGTTGCAGCGCTTTGTTCGCGTCTTTTCCGGCAAAAATATCGAACACCGTGATCTATCCTTATTGCATGATTTAATGATCAGGCGGGCAGAAGTGTCTTAACCTGGTTCCCTTCTCCTGAATTTTAGAACGTTTTGGCAATTGACAAGATGCTTTTCAATTGCTCATCCGTTTTCCTCAACCGAGCTGACAGCGTCTTGGTGAAGACCCAGAGCAATTTGTACGCAATGCCCGTTTCCTGGGCCAGCAACCTTCGGAAATCATCCTTGCCGATCGACAGCACGATCGTATCGTCGTTGGCAATGGCGGACGCGGAACGCGGAGCATCGTCGATCAAAGCCATCTCCCCGAAATACTCGCCTTCCCTCAAAACCGTCAATGCTTCTTCACCGACGCCCGGCACGATCGTGGAGATGCGGATGCTCCCGGATACGATGAGAAAAAAAGCATCGCCGCTGTCGCCTTCCTTGAAGATGATCTCGTTTTTCTTAAGCCGCCGTTCTTTGGAGATCGAAATGAGGATGTCCATCTCGCTTGGAGTCAGCTCGCGGAACAAGTAAACCTGACTAAGCGCTTCCTTCTCTCTCATCGCGACTCCATGGTCAGCCGGCACCTCTCTCCGCGTTTTATCTTGAGCACATCCAGTTCGTTCAACAAAAGGCCGATCGACGCCTTCTCGAACACGCTCACGATCTGGATCTTTCCGATCGTATAATCGGGCTGTTTCTTGCCGCCGACGTTCCGCTCCTGGTATAGATCGAACATATCACCGACCGCCACCTCGGCTTCTTCCCCCTGGTCGATATAGACCAGCACGTGCGGCGGTGTTATTTCGGAAAAAGCCTTTACCGCCACCACATAGGCATCAAGTTCCTTCGTGGTCGCGACTAAAGTGACATTTTGCGGCGCCAGCAAGGGCTCATAGGGGGTGACAAAATCGCCGTTCTTTATGATATCGTACGAAGCTACCGTCTTGCAGCGGGAGCCTTCTTCTCCAACCTCAGCGACCTCGACCTTTCCCAGAACGATGATCTCTTTGCCAAGATATTCGCCCGTTTTGGGACTTGACAGGCCGGCGCCATAGCGGTAAACCGTAAGCATATCGCCTGCCTTAACGTCTGCTGCGCGGTCAATATATATTTTGTCAAAGGTAACAATGATCTTGTCGCCTTGCGGTTCAGTGCCGACGATCTTGCCCCAGTACGGCAAGTCCTCTCTGATAATAAGCCCGGCGCGGTGGATCATGGGTTCGCTCCAGATCCGCTGTTCGGCCTCCACGACCGATATCACCTCGGCCGCGGGCTTGGTGACGGTGGGCGGCATAGCCACGGAAACGTATTCCTCGGTCGGCGCCATGGCCGGGACCACGGAAACGCTTTCTTCCGGCGAGGGCGGGATCACGAAGACCTGATCCGGGTAGATCCAATGGGGATCCTCGATCTTCGTCAGATTGGCGCGCCATATATAGGGCCATAAAAACGGATTCTGATAATAGAACCCAGCAATGTCCCAGAGCGTATCATCTGGTTTTACCGTGTGGGTTGTTTCCTGAGCGACGCTCAAGAACACTAAGAACAGAATAAGAATCAGCCTTTTCATTTTACCTCCTTTAATGAAACATCTGGTTCTATTACTGATTTCTCCATCTTCCCAAAAGATTTCTTATGCTTACGATCCTGCTCCGGTACTTATATAAACGAGCCACCCTGGGCCCGATGCCGGAGGTAAGCTCATAAACAATGGTTCGACATTTTGCCGCACATTCCTCGGCCGAGATCTCAACACCGCTGTCCTGACCGATCAGCGTGACGACATCGCCAATACGGACCTCGGGGACCCGGGAAACATCCACCATCATAAGGTCCATGCAGATGGCGCCCACGATCGGCGCCTTCTGCCCCTGATAAAGCACCGCGCCCGTGTTTGACAGCATCCGCGGATACCCGTCGCCATACCCCACGCTCAGCGTGGCGATCGTGCTCTTCTTTTTGGTCCGGTACGTATGACCGTAGCTGATCGGTGTCCGGGCCGGAACAGTATGGATGTTGACGATCCTTGATTTCAATGCCATTACCGGCCGGAAATCATCGTTCAGCGTGTGGGATGACGGTTTCAGGCCGTAAAGCGAAAGACCGGGCCGCACCAGGTTGAAATGCGACCGTGCATATCTGAAGATACCGGCTGAGTTCGCGATGTGATAAAAGTCGATCTTTTGACCCTGCCGGCTGATTTTTTTCATGAGTTCAGTAAAATCCTCGATCTGTTTTTTAGAAAACGCACCATCGCCATCGGCCAGCGGAAAATGCGAAAAGATGCCCTCGATCCTGATCAAGGGTGATCTCCCAAAACGCAGCAGCGCGTCCTCGGCGTCACGATATGGCAGACCCGTTCTCGTCATGCCCGTATCGATCTCAACATGCACGGTCAGCGGTCTTTTCAAACGCATTAATTTGTCATTCAGTTTCTTAAAGAAGTTGAGTTCCGAGATCGTAGGCATCAGCCGGTATTCAATCGCGGTATCGATCTGGTTGTACAGGATCGGGCTTAGGATCAGGATCTTCGAAGTAATGCCGGCTTCCCTTAGTTCCACCCCTTCCTCGATACTGGCGACGCCGAACATTTCGATCCCCTGCGCTTCAAGCGTCTTTGCCACTTCCACGGCACCGTGTCCGTAAGCATCGGCTTTGATCGCCGCCATTACTTGAGCATTTTTCGCTGCTTTTCTGATGATATTGTAATTATGGATGAGCCGGTCAAGATAGATCTCAGCCCATACTCTACCTTCCACACTTTTCATTAAAATAATAATATACACTATTGAAAAAAAATCAAGAGGCAGATTTTGGAAAAGCTTGACATATCGGTCATATTTATATAATATAGTATTATATGGGGATAAAAAAAGCGGTCATCGCCCTGGGCGGAAATGCCATTTCGTCAACGGGCAAGGAAGATATTCACGAGCAGTTCGCCAATACCCGCAAGAGCCTTGAGGGAATAGTTGAACTCATACAGTCAGATTACCACTGCGCGATCACCCATGGCAACGGTCCGCAGGTCGGTAACGCCCTGCTCCGGGTTGAACGGACAGCCAGGGAGATCCCGGCTCTACCCCTGGGCGTGATCGTCGCCGATACCGAGGGTGGCATGGGTTACATGATCGAGCAGAGCCTTCAGAACAAGCTCCATAAACTGGGCATTGACCGCAACGTCGCGACCATTATCACCCAGGTCATTGTTGATCCCAATGACCCGTCGATCGCCAATCCCACCAAGTTCATCGGCCCTTTCTATACCGGGGAACAGGCTGAAATGCTGGCGGTTACATTCGAATGGGTGCTCAAAGACGATTCGGGCCGGGGCTACAGGAGGGTCGTGCCTTCGCCCGTACCCTTGAGCATCATAAACCGCAAAATCATCCAGCAATTGGTAGACCAGGGGGTTGTTGTCATCGCTGCCGGCGGCGGCGGCATCCCGGTCTATATCGAGAGCGACGGGACCTATGAGGGCATCGACGCGGTCATTGACAAGGACCGGGCTTCAGCCGTACTGGCGCATGATATCCGAGCCCAAACCCTGATGATCCTGACTAATGTCGAGAATGTATTCATGAATTTTAAGAAAGCCGGCCAGAAAAAGCTGACCGGGGCCACTCTCTCCGAGATCAAACAATACCATGCTGAGGGACAATTCCCAGCCGGCAGCATGGGGCCGAAGATCGAAGCAGCCATTAATTTTTTAGAGGGCGGCGGCGAAGAGGTGATCATCACGTCGATGGGAAGATCCGCGGCCGCCCTTAAGGGCACGGCCGGGACCAGGATAGTCCGTTAAGAATACTTGTATCATCCCTTCCTGCTCATTGCGAGCATTTTTTGTGCGCAACCTTACACCCCCTCCTTTTTCCTCCCCTCTCGCGGGGGAGGGTAAGGGTGGGGGGAAACCGGAGTCCCGAGGAACGAGGGGAAACAATCCCAGTCCTTGTGTCATTGCGAGCGATCTAGGTGCGCAACCTTAACAATTATGATAAAAAAATGGCTGGAGTCCCGAGGAACGAGGGGAAGCAATTCCAGTTTTATCTTTCGGTCATGAGATTGCTTCGTCTCCCGCTTTTTTATTGTTTAAAAGACTAAGGATGCGGGATTCCTTGCATTGACATAAAAACGTCAGAAGTTATAACTTAACCTCGCCCTTGCAGCTGCCGCCTCAGGTTGAACCGGCGAAAACATTTTCATTGACCTCAGCCCAGACATACCAGTTGGGCTGGACATATACCCAGTAACCTGGCGTCAGGTTCTCATGTCCGGCATATGAATAACATTCGGCAAAGCCATAGTCATATATCTGGCCGTAAGATCCAGCATCACCGGGCACGCTGAACACATGCAAAAGCACACGGTATTTGTCTTTCACGTACGCCCTTGTGTCAACATCGTTCTCGGCCGACAGTTTTTCCCATACGTACCAGTTTGGATACACATAGACCCAGAAGCCGGGCTTGAGACCGGTCTCGGTTCCGTAGGAGTCTCCTGCCCAGTACCCCCACTCGCAGTAAGCACCGTAACTGGCTTTATCTTCGGGCATGCTGATGGTGTAAAGCAGGTTGACATATTTGCCGTTCACGCTGCCGGCATTGTTTAAAGAAATGCTCATCATCAAGACCGCAATAAGTGGTTGCATGTTACCTCCTGGTATATGATATTACATGTCAGCACGAGAAATATTCCATGGGGTAAGCCTGATCACAACAAAAAAACGCAGAGGAAAAAATCCTCTGCGTCTAATTTTCTCCGCTTTCTTTGCGGTCTGCTGCTTTCTCTACGCCCTCTGCGTCCTAAAAGATCGGCCTCCAGGTCGCAGCCAGAACCGCGCCGGCAATGGCGCCGATGACAAAGTACAGCACGATCATGACAATGATAATGACCACGAAATATCCGATCAGTTTATCTTTTGGCGTCTCCATCATGATGGGTAGACCCAGATACAGCAGATACAATCCGTATAGCGAACACAGGAAAACCAATATGCCAAGCGCCGGTATGATCTGAAGAACACCCGCCAGCATTCCGGGTGTCGCTGAGTAGACCGCGACCTTCAGTGCATTGATCGAACTCGGTTTGGAACCAAAGGCGGGCGCCAGCGCGTTGATGATAATGCCTTGGACAAATAGCGAGACCAGGTATAAAATGTAGTATACCACTGCCCATACGATCGCATAGGTGATAGGAATCCTAAAGACCCCGGATATCGGACCAAAACCGTACCGCTGGCCGATGATGGCCAATCCGAGTAATCCAAACACTGGTGCGATCAGCGCCAGGGGTATCGCGTAACCCGTAAAGACCTGCATGGTATTCGTGGTCTCGGTCTTGATCTTATCCCATTCGGTCTTGGGGCTGAACAAAATATTTTTAATCCGTTCGATCATATCGCTCCTCCTTTAATGTGCTATTATTATAATGAAATTCCATTCCAAGTCAACCCCGTTATAGAACTTCGTCCTCTGACAAGGGCACTGCGCGACGTTGGCTTTATACTACCGCCGTTCTTAAATGCATTCAACCGACCTTGTCGGTGGTTTTCTCTAACGGGGTCAAGGTTCATCGTCCAGATCTTTAAAGTATTTTGCGTTCACATCATAAACCCATTTATCTTTTGCCTGCTCGTTGCGTGCCAGCGCCAGCCTCTGCGCGTTGGAGATCGAACCGACATAAAAACGGTTGAACAAAAAGGAGAAGATCAGGCTGGCGTCGACATACCGCTTGTCATGGAACGCATCATACATCAGATAGGCGGCACCGACCGTGAACGTGAAATCCATGATGCCGCGCTTTACATTGCCCGCGTAGACCTGTCCGAGCCCGGGTACTACGAACGAGAGCAGCGTCGCTTTCATGACCGATTTTTTAGGGCTTGAAATATACCGCTCGACCTCGCCCGCCAGGGCGGTATCGCCATGAACGGCGAATAGATCGCGGGCCTCGGCATATCTTTCATCCAGCAGCATGGTATATCCCAGCAGCCGGTGTTCGGCGGTCGGTGACAGGAGATCGGCCGCCGTGTAATAGTAGCCCTGTTTTATGTAACATTTGGCGATCGACACCCGAACATCACTGTCGAGTTGGGGAAAATCCCGGCACAAGTTCTCGAGTTCTTCCAGGCACGCCTGATTGCCGCTCTTGACCAGGGATACGGCATAGGGCAGGCGATTTTTTATATCGCCGCGCATTTGGGGGTAAAAAAAGAGCTCGCGCTTGTACTCGACCGCAGCGACGTCGTAGCATTTATGCGCATACAGCGAATCGGCGAGGAAGAGCTGCGAAAGAATAAAAAAGACCACCATGGGGTCAAATCTTTACATTATACATTACAATTAACAGAATAAGTGAAATATCCATACTATTGGGACGAGGCGCCTGCACGTGAAATATGTATAATGTCAAGATTTGACCCCGGTGTCAGGACAAGCAATATCATTTTACCGTTTCTTTTATCTTTTCCAAATATGTCAGGTTCTGGTAGAAATTGTAGTTCCTCGCCGCGTTGATCCCGCCGTAGATGTTGCCCGCGTAGAAAAGGATCGCCGCGCCCAGACAAAAACCGAACTTTATATTTTCGTCCCGGTTGTAATAATAACAGCTCAACGCGGAAGCGGTGCCGACGATGACCAGCGCGTAAATGCCGTCGCTGACCCGTCCCGAATAGAAATGACCGGCACCGGGAACCAGCGACAGGAATCCACCCAGCATCGGGTTCTTGTACCGCGGCACGGGACCTGGGAGGTCAATGTACTCGCTAGCCTTTTGAAAATCGAATTCCTCGGCGTACCCCAAGCCCATGAGCTTGCGCGCCCGGTCAATATATGGCAGATCTATCTTTACTAAATATAACCGCGACGAATCATAACTCCCTGCCAGATAATATATCAACCCTTTTGTGTACTGCTTTCGCGGGCCGCTTTGATAATACCCGGTTTCCTCCAGGGCCTCGTCGAACCTTTTTAAATTTGTCAAACACTCGATGACGCGGTCGGCGATATATTCAGGCTGCGAATCGCCCAGGAACTGGCACCTTTTATATTCACCCAGCGCGGTCTGGTAATCTTTCTGTTCGAACATGTGATCGGCAAACTTCAGTACATTCCCGGGTTCGAACATGTTGACACCGATGGTCATGCTGTCGGTCTGCGTTTGTATGAAAAAAATTATCGCGATCAAATCCTAATCCTCCGCTCCGGCAGAATCCTCGTATTCGTATCGATGCCATTCGATCTTGCCGAAGATGTAGTTCTGTTCCACCGGGTCGCACATCTTGTTATTCTTGATACCGCGGTAATACCGGCTATAGTAATTGACCGCGCCGGGCTGGCATCTCATCAACCGGTCAGCGGTCATGAGCGACCCCCAGAAAAAACCGTACTTCGAAAAAGCCTCCTGTGAGTAGTGGGAGCAGGACGGATCGAAATTGCAGACATCGCCCTGGGCTCCGGAAAGCGTCTTCTGATAGACCGTGATCGCGGTACGAAACACGATCTTAACGGGGTTTGTTTCATACGGTGGCTGCGTTGGCTGAGCCAACAGGCAGATCATACACAACATGTTCATGATTATAATCCTTTATTGGTTCCCAGGCAAATTGAACGGCATCTTCTGCTTTTTCTTTCCCAAACTCATCTTCTTCAAAAGATCGCGCGCGTAGAAGAACTGTTTGAGCAACTGGTTCACGTCGGCCATGGTCGTGCCGCTCCCGGCCGCGACCCTCTTTTTCCGCGCACCGTCAAGGATATCCGGCCGCTGCCGCTCCTGGGCCGTCATCGAATTGATGATCGCTTCGATCCGCTTGAACTCGTTCTCATCCAGGTCCGCACTCTTCGCACCGGGGATCATCGCCGCGAGCTGCGACAAGGGGCCGAGTTTCTTCACCGCCTTGAGCTGGCCCATGAAATCTTCAAGGTTCAGATCGCCCTTTGCGATCTTCTTCTGCATCTTTTCCTGATCGATCTCCCGCTCTATCGTTTTTACCTTCTCCACGAGGCTCCCGATGTCGCCCATCCCCAGTATCCGCTGAGCGATCCGGTCCGGTCGGAATTCCTCCAGACCCTCGAGGTATTCGCTCGTGCCAATATAATAGATCGGCACTTTGCTGGCGCTGGTTATTGAAAGCGCTGCCCCGCCTTTGGCGTCGCCATCCATTTTAGTCAGGATCGCGCCATCCAGACCGACTTTTTCGTTGAACGTCTTTGCCTGGTTTACGGCGTCCTGGCCCGACATGCCGTCCGCGACGAGCAGGCGGTAGGTTGGAGCGATGGTCCGGTTTATCTCCCTCAACTCGTCGATAAGCCCGTCATCGATATGCAACCGGCCCGCGGTATCTATGACCATCAGGTTATGACCGTGTTCCCGCGCGTATGCCCGGCCTTGCGTCACCGTGATCACCGCGTCATCGCCCTGGAGCGGAAAAAATGACAGACCGGCCCGCTCAGCCAGCTGTCGGAGTTGATCAACGGCGGCCGGCCGCTTGGCGTCCGCCGGCACGAGCAGCGGTTTTTTCATCCGAAACTTATACGCCAGTTTAGCCGCGGTCGTGGTCTTCCCGACCCCCTGCAATCCCAGCAGGTTGATAATCGTCAGACCGTCGCTGGCGAACTCAAGATCATGAACGCTTGAACCGAGCAGCGCGGTCAGCTCTTCGAAAACCGCCTTGATAATGAGATCGCCGGGACTCAGGCTTTTGGAGAGTTCAAGGTTTTGGGCTTTGACCGCAAGGCGGTCGATGAAATCCTTCACCACCGCGTAGTTAACGTCGGCCTCAAGCAGTGTGATCCGCATGTCGCGCAGGATCGCGTCCACCTCGGTCTTGGTGATGCGGCCGTAGCCCCGGACTTTTCGCTGAATGATCTGGAAACGGTCGATCAGTCCGTCGAACATTGCAGCCGGGCAATCGCCCGCGTGTAATTGCCGGTCTTAAAAACGCCGGCGCCGGATACGATGATATCCGCGCCGGCGGATTTGAGCCGGCATGCATTTTCAGCGTAGATCCCGCCGTCAACTTCGATCAGGTACTTTTCATGATGCCGCTTCAGGTAGGCGCGCGCCTGCTCGATCTTTTTCAGCATCGGCGTGATGAATTTCTGTCCATAGAATCCGGGATGCACGCTCATGATGAGGATAAAATCCAAGTTCGACAGGTAAGGGATCACCGGTTCGAACGGCGTACCCGGCGATATCGCAAGCCCGGCTTTTTTGCCGCTCGATCTTATGGAACGGATACAGTAACGGGGTTTCCTGGTCGCTTCAAGGTGGAATGAAACAAGGTCGGCGCCGGCTTCAATGAACTGCTTCAGGTAACGCTCCGGTTTGGTGATCATGAGATGGACGTCCAGTTTCAACGTGGTCATCCGGTCGATCGCGTCGACGATCATCGGCCCAAAAGTGATATTGGGCACAAAGACGCCGTCCATCACGTCGAGATGCAGATAATGGGGCCGGGCTTTTTCCACGGCGCGGATCTCACTGTGCAGCTTTGTAAAATCGGCCGCGATTATGGAAGGGGCTACCTTCACTTGATGATCATCAGACTTACTGTATCTCCCGCATGCACAACTTTGTCGGCCTGCGGATCCTGGACCATTACGTTCCCCTTGGTCCCGCTGCCCTCCACTTCGGCAATGCTGCCCAGGACCAGGCCTATGCGTTTGAGCTCATCCTTGGCTTGTTCCAGCTTTATGCCGATGAGATTAGGCATTTTCAGGATGATCCCTTTGCTGATGATAATTTTGACCAGATCGCCTTTCTTCACTTCGCTGTCGAACTCCGGGATCGTCCTGATAATCCCGCCGGCCGGCACCGAATCCGACACAACGGAATCGACCGATTCGATCTGTAAGCCGAGGTTCTGGAGGATGAGCTTGCCCTTGTCAAAACCTGTGCCGAAGAGATATGGCATCGTCACGGTCTCCACCCCCAGGCTGATGGACAGATTTATGATCCGGCTCCGCTTGACCTTGGTGTCCGGAAGCGGCTCCTGAATGATCACTTTGCCCTCGTCAATTATCTGATCGTACCGCCGCTCTTTCACGACACCCTGCAGGCCTTTGGTTTTCAGAACATGGATCGCCGAATCCAGGGGCAGGCTGCAGACATTCGGCACCGAAACTTCCTGACCCATCCGGACTATGGCCGGCATGATGATGAAATTGGCAAGGACGATCCCGATGACGAAGAACAGGAGCACGAAAATGGCGTAAACCAGGAATCTTCTCATTCCAGCACGGTCGCGACCACAAGGTTGATCTTGCTGCCTTTTTTCAGCTTGGTGCCGGCGCTCGGCGACTGGCTTATGATAATACCCACGTTGATCTCGGTGCTGACCTCGTATGAAACAGAACCGACCTCGAAGCCGCCTTCCTCGATCAGCCGTTTGGCAGTAGACAGCGCGCGCCCGACCAGGCGCGGCACGTCACCGAGCTGCGCCCCGCTGCTGAGCACGATCGTGATCATATCGTCCTTCCTGATGCGCGAACCTGCGGGCGGCACGGTCGAGACGATCTTGTCCTTCTCCACGCTTGAGTTCTCCTCGGTCCTGACCTCGCCGATCTTCAAGTTCAACTGCGATAGACGCGCCGTCGCTTCGCTCAATCCCATACCCTTGAGATCGGGAAGAAAGCTGGCGCTCGTCCCTTTCGAAATGAACACCGTGATCGTTGATTTGCTGCGCACGGTGGATCCCGGCAGAGGCGTCTGTCGAAAAATTATGTTTTCGCCGTACTTGTCGTTATCTTCCTCGCCGCCCACCATCAGCAGCAGACTTTTCGATTCAAGGATCACGCGCGCCTGCTCGGTCGTTGAACCGACTACGTTCGGGATTTCAACCTCACCGCCCGATCTTGTCATCGGCACGACGAAAAAGAAAACAAGACAGACAATAACTGATGTGAACAGGGAAACCAGGAGCGATATCAAAAAAACTTTAGCCGTATTGTAATACATATTTCTCCTTTCATTCAAAAAGATGATCACAGCGATAAACACATAGATACCGGAGATAACAGAAATCGCTGTAATCTATCCTTTCAATCTCTGTCATCATTTCACGCAGTGAACGGAGAGGGCGGGATTTGAACCCGCGTTCCACCTCTCGGCGGAAACACGATTTCCAGTCGTGCTCCTTGGGCCGCTCGGACACCTCTCCAATTGGCTGATAGCAGCTGAACATAAAAGAATTATCGATTATTTTTCTTTATTTTCGTCTTCTTTTTTTTGCTTGTCCTTATCTTCAGGCGCCTCGATCTCATTCAGGCCTTTCTTGAATTCCTTGACGCCGCGGCCAAGGCTTCGGGCCAGATCAGGGATTTTCCGCGCACCAAAAAGGATCAGCACAATAATGAGTATCAGTAATATCTCTTGCCAGCCAAAATTCATTGGACCTCCAATACTTTTCGATATTATAAATAAGTATATTAAATTTCAAGAAATTGTCAAGACGGCCCCCGATACTGCTTATGGCATATCGCTTATTGCACATATCAGGAACATAAATTTTAGAAGAAAAAGACATTATTTTTTACTATTGACAATCCCCATAGATATGGTTATAATAGCTTTAAGTAAAGGAGGAAAAGTGACCAATTTGCACTTTAATTTCAAGGATGTTTTCAGAGCCGGCAGACTTGGTTTTAGCGCCAAGAAGATGTGGGTTGTTTTCGTCGGTCTGCTCGTTGCGTTTATTGGGTATGATATTTTGACGTATATCGCATACATGGTTAGTGGGTCGGATATCGGTTCGGTCTGGGATGCCTTCCGTCTCGTGCCCATGTACCCGGCTGATTTCCCTTGGCCCTGGTTCGCCTGGATCATCTACGCGGTCGGCGTTCTGTGGTGGATATGTGTCAACCTCATCACCGGTACGGCCGTATCAAAAATAACCTATGAGCAGCTGAAAGGCGACGAATTCTATGAAATAAGGGAAGCCGTTAAATTCGCCATGAAAAACGGCAAGTCCGCGATCGCCGCTCCTTTTGTCCTGATCCTGTTCATCATTTCACTCCTTGTCATGGGCTTGATCCTCGCCCTGATAACGCGGATACCGTATTTCGGACAGCTATTTCTAACCGTCATGGCGATCCCGGCATTTTTTGTCAGCATCTTCATATTGTATCTCCTGGTCGTTACCGTGGTATCGTTGACGATCGGTCCCTCGATCGTCGGCGCAACGGGTAACGACACGTTCGATACGCTCTTCGAGTCATTCTCCGTGATCAATGACCAGCCTTGGCGGTACCTTGTCTATGAATTTCTCTTAAAACTGGTCATCGTCCTTGGTGTCGGGATCCTGGGATTCTTCGCTGCCAAAGCTGTCTTCCTCGGCAATAATATCATCGGCTTGATCGTGCCGGCCGATAAACTTGAAAATATCATGGCCAATGCTGCCTACTATGTCAAACTGGCAATACCGCCAATATACCCTGAATGGGTACAGGTAAATATCGTGAAATACATCGAGATGATCGGCATGCCCAACCTGCTCTTTCCTCCTGAATACATGGCATCCTATGAATCCTGGACGGGCGCGATCTCTTCGTTCGTACTGGGCATAATTTACTATCTGATCGTCCTTGGGGTCGCGTCGCTGAGCTGCGCGATCTATTGGGCGGGCAATACCGTGATCTTCACCGTGCTCGTCAGGAAGAAGGATGACAAGAACCTGCTTGAGATCAAGGAAGAGATCTTTGAGGAAAAGAAAGACGAAAAGCAGGAAGAGAAACCGGCTGAAGAGAAAAAAATAAAACGTCCGCGTAAGAAAGAGGAAGAAAGCGAAAAGCCAGCGGACGCGCCGCCGGAAGAAAAGAAGGACGCCTAAGGTTTTGAAATCACTTTATTCCACGGCGGCCGGCTTCACATCAGCCGGCCGCCGTGATTTTCGCCGCATTGCCACATGAAAGCCGGTTATATCGCCCTGGTCGGTGAACCCAATGTCGGCAAATCGACCTTGTTCAACTATCTTCTCAAGAACAAACTCTCCGCCGTAAGCCCCAAGCCACAGACCACGCGGAACCGCATCCTTGGGATCCTGGTGCGTGAGCAATGCCAGCTGTGTTTTTTCGACACGCCCGGCATTATCACGCCTGATTATCCACTGCAGGAAAATATGATCCACCAGCTGCAGCAGGCAATCCAGGACGCGGACATTGTTGTCTGGATCACCGATCCCTGGTTTAGATCTGTCCGTTTCCCGGAGAACCTGGCCAAAGTCGCTCGCACCAAGCCATTCATTGCGGTTGTCAATAAAATCGACCTTGCTGACGAACCCCGGGTAAAGCGCGCTCTTTCGGAGATCGCGTCATCCGGTATCAGCGATGCGATTGCATTGTCGGCGTTGACAGGCACCGGAGTTGAGGGGCTCTTGTCAAAACTCTGCGACTTGCTGCCGGAAAATCCATTCTTGTATCCGGAGGATGATATCTCGGACAGCCCGGTGCGGTTTTTTGTGGCTGAGATCATCCGGGAAAAAATATTCCAGAAATTCAAGGAAGAAATTCCCTATTCGACCTGCGTCCAGATCGAGGAATACAAGGAGCATGAAGAGGGAAAAGACCTGATCCGGGCCGTGATCTACGTGGAGCGCGAATCACAGAAAGGCATTCTTATCGGTAAAAAGGGAATTGCCCTCAAGCGGATCGGCGAAGCCGCTCGCAAGGATATCGAGGTCCTTATCGACCACCCGGTCTATTTGGAACTCTGGGTCAAGGTCAAGGAACAATGGCGCAAGGATAAGAAATTTTTGAAGGAAATAGGATACTAACCATCTCCCCTACTTCCCCCTTGAAGGCAACGTGGAAAAAATTATAATAACTGGCGTCCCTAGGGAAGGGAGGAATAAGGTGGGAGTTAGGAGGATTTATGGACATTAAAAAGATCAAGATCGATACGCCACCTGGTGCGAATGTCATCTGCGGACAAAGCCATTTCATCAAGACCGCGGAAGACCTTTTTGAGGCGCTGGTGAACTCGGTACCGACGATCGCCTTCGGGCTGGCTTTCAACGAGGCCTCGGGTCCGTGCCTTGTCCGTTATGAAGGCAATGATGACGAACTTACTGCGCTGGCGTCAAAATATGCCCGGGCGATCGGCGCCGGTCATTTTTTCATCATCTTTATAAAAAACGCTTTCCCCATCAATGTTCTTGACCGGATAAAAGCGTGCCCGGAAGTGCTTGCGGTCTTTTGTGCGACCGCGAACCCGGTCGAGGTGCTTCTGGTCGATGATGAAATGGGCAAAGGCGTGGTCGGCGTTATTGACGGCTCCGCCGTAGTAGGTATAGAGGATAACGCGGCTCGCAAGGAACGTTATGGATTCTTGCGGAAAATAAAATACAAACTATAGTTATCACCCGCCTTCAAGGGGCGGCTATTCCATGATATTTTTCCTGCTCAGGAGTTCAAACTCGCTGACCGCGGTTTTTTCCTTGCCGCTCAGCAGATCAGTATCCCGCGCGACCACAATATAGTTCCCGGCAGGCAGGTCCATGGGATGATACTTTGCGGGCAGGTAGGCGATATCGCCCTCCCCTGATTCATCCTGGATAAGGACATCCAGAATCTCCCTTTTCATGCGCTCCTTGCTGTAGATCTCATAAGTGGTCCGCAACTGATGCCGGCCACCACTGGTCTGCAGGTTATACAGTTCGTGGTAGAAATAAAAAGGGACGTTGACCTCGGTCGCGGCCTGGGTCATGGGGATGACCCGGCCTACGGGTTTGCTGAACCGCTCGTCGGTAAATGACTCATCGATGAGACGCGCGGCGATAAGATCGCTGATCTCCTTCGCATCGGCGGCATACTCAAGGAGATCGACCGTGAATTCTTCTCTACCGACCAGCTTATTTTTCAGGTCTGCCAGTTCCAGAGTGATCCGGTATACTTTAGGTTCAAGCCAAAAATTCGATTGGTCACAGAAAATGCCGGAATCCCCGTTCTGCGGGTACACGATCTTCTCTTTCTCGCTGATCAGGCTGTCCAGATCGTTGAACACCTTGATCATCCGGCAGAATTTAAGCCCGGTCGTGTCCTTTACCGGCACGTTGATGTACAGTTCCAACCGCGTCAGGTTCATTTTTTGCCGGAACCGACCGATCGCCGCGCTATAATCAAGTACCCCCACGGAATCGAACGACGCCGGCACGGGGATCGTGTCCTCTTTCAGATAGGGCAATTTCACAGCATCGCCGAACTCGCTTTTGACCAGGATCTTGTATGCCCGGGCGATGCGGATGAAATCAAACTCCAGCCCCGCGCTCCGGTAGGACCAGATCTCAGCGGGCCGCACAACTTCTTTGGCCGTTATCATTATCAACTTCTGCGGGGATATTTCCTGGCGCCGGGACGGCGGGCCGTATTTCACGTACGTCGACAAACGCTCATCGCTAAGGGGCGCGTTCGCGCCGAACGTTCGAAACGCGTACATGGTGCGTTCTTCAAAATCCATCCTTGCGCTGTCCTTGTCGCGCCAATAGCTATCATACAGAAAACGTCGGTCCGCGGCCGAAGGGGTGTTGAGGTATTCCATGGCGAATGTTGTATCGATCGAGCGTAAACCCAGGAACACCGAGCGTTCTTGCTCAAGCAGGCGGTAATACCGTGCGCCGAGGATATTCGATGCGCAAGCCGCCATTACCAGCATCGCCAGAAGACAGTATCGAACTAATTTCCTTCCATCTTTCATGTTTTTTATGATCATGACCGCGCCTTTCTATTCTTCGTTCCCGGGCCCGGGGAAATCCCGGAGAAAATCGTCTTCAACATTGACATTACCCCTCATATCATAATCGCCGTCGCCGTCGCTGTCAACAAAGAGAATGCTCAAACCGCGCGTGTGGTAGTGCCACACCTGGGACGGATCACCGGTCGCTTCCATCGGTCGATATTCAATTTCATCCGGAGGACCATTGAGGATATAATACTTGCCAAGGTGCGTCCGGCGGCCGATGATATTGGAGGTGGAAAATTGCGCGTCGGCTTCCATAAGCCGTTCTTCGAACTGTTTGTAATCGTGCCGCGACCAGAATTTGTCTAAATATTTCTTTTTTACCGACAGGTCAAGATCGCAAAACTGCCGATACTCGTCGGCCGATAAAAAAACGTCGATCTCAAAAGCGTAAGTCATAGCGTCAAGATCAATGCTCAATGCCCTTTCTTTGACATCCAGGGAATGGCTCTTCGTGACCATCTTGTTCAGCACCGGCTCATAGATCGCCACGTGGACCTTGTATGGCCCCGGTCGTATGTCACCCACTGCGATAAAGGCAGTATCGATCTGGCGAAAATCGTACTTCAGCCGTTTTTCATCACGGGAAAAGACGATCGCACCCGCGGTGTCGACGATGATATATCGAACCGTGAAATAAAGGCTGTCCGGGATCAATCCATATGCTTCGGTATATACCATCATGGTGTCACGCGGCGCGAATTCAGGAGCCAGCAGCGGGGTCAACTCGACCCCTTCACGGGCGAAATGCAAGATGGCTTGCACCTTTTCTGAAAGGATCAGATCGCTGCACGTGAACGCGACCGTGTCCGAAAAGATCTCAAGCTCGCCATTTTTCTCGGCATGATCGCCGGAAGCGTCGATATCCAGTTGATACCGGTACTGGCCGGCGCCGAGAAAAACCGGGATAAAATCTATCAGGTAATCGCTTTTTCGGGTTGGATCAACGGTTGCGCTTTTCATGCCTTCATGAACCGCCGAATCTGCGCTGCTCTTGGAATGAACGACCAGTCGGTAATGGTATTTTTTAGTTACGTTCGGCCGGGCGCTCTCCAGTTCCTCAAAGGAAAAAATATCAGCGGCCGGCAGCGTATACCAGATCTCTGAATATCCCTGGTCAAAGCGGTACGCCTCGCAGTTCAAGCTAAGTGCTGGTAAGACATAAAGGATCAGTATGCCCATCGCGTTCATTTATTATAATGACCATGCCCATGAAGTCAAGCCAAACGGGATTCATTGACAGGATGGACGATCTGATTAGAATGCATTATGCACGGGAGGACAAATGGCGGTTAAAAAGTATCACCTGCGTTGGCAGGAAAAAGCTATTACCAAAAAAAGTGAACTCTTTAAAATAATCCGGCAGCAAAAACACATGACCTTTGCCATGTGTAAGGACAACGAACCTTACCTGGTCACGGTCAACCACGGTTTTGACCGAAGAAAAAACTGCCTTTACTTTCACTGCGCGACCAAAGGTAAAAAAATGGATTTTTTGAAAGCTCATCCAGTGGTTTGGTGCCAGGTGCTGGCAGACAGCGGCTATATCAACGGGCGGTGCACGCACAAATACCGGTCTGTGCAATTTAACGGAAAAGTCAAATTTTTAAGATCAAAAAAGGATAAACTTGACGCGCTTAATGTCATGCTTGACCATCTTGAAAAAAATCCCAAACGCATGAAAAGATCGCTTGAGCAGGCAAACCTGGATAAAGTAGCGATCGGCTGTATCAAGATCGGACAAATGACGGGCAAAAAATACAAACCCGACTAGCTGATCCAATTATTTATCACCGTGTTGACTTGTTCGTCCCTTTTCTCATCGTAGAAGTAAATGAAAAAAACGGGATAATCGATCTTCTATCACTGCGTTGAAGTATACGTCCCGTTTCTCATTGTGGAATTTTATTGAAAAACGGGGCGCTGACTTGTGCGTGCCGTTTGTACATTAAAGACTTTTATCAAAAAACGGCGAAATCGAGTATGAACCAAAGGTTCATACTGGTATAACGCAGATGAATCGGAACGGCTTATCTGAAGCGTTCACAAAGCCGTGCTGATCGCCGGTCAGGACCAGCAGCGCATCACCAGCGCGGACCACCTGGTCCGCGCCGGTTGACTTGAGAATAGCCTCGCCTTCGACGATAAACATCTCGTGTTCGGTATCGGCGTGGCTATGTAGCGGGATCTCGCCGCCGGGCGCGATCGTAAATATTCGCATTGCGCAGTGCGGAGCCCCGTCCTTCTTGGTTATCAGCCATTGCAGGACCACAGCCTTTGTGCCCTTCATGGCCGGGGTCTCTTTTGGGATCTCTGATAAATGCTTGATTACCATCACAGCCCTACTTCCATCAGGAACGGCTCGGCGATCGCCTCATCCTGGGTATTGTAGTATTCATAGACCCGCGATGACATTACCTGGGCCTTGATCGGGTATTTTGCCTTGATGCTGTAAGACAGCGCCACGGGTTTGACAGAATCGATCTCTTCCAAGTAGATTATGATCTGCCGCGATGTTAGACTGTACTTCTGGATCTCTTTGCCGACATGCTCGTCAAGGGTCGGCGTCTCGACCGAGAATCCAGGCGGCAGCCCAAGATCGATCATGACCATTTGCGCCTTACCCGGCTTGTTCAGCTTGATCTTTACATCGACGTTGACCATGTCATTGATCATGAGTTTGGTGCGGTCGTACTTGACGTCGATCGCGAACATCGGGATCGGAGGCCTGGGCAGGTTTTTCCACGGGATATAATAGGAGCTCGCGATCTCGTAAAGGAAGCTTCCCTCACCCTTGACCGTGATCTCGACCGAGTTATCGCTGCCCGCCTTGGCCAGGTAACCGGTCAGATCGACCTGCTGCATGACATCGGCGTTAGTCTTGTCAACGCTCAGTTCGTCGACCTGCTTACCGTTCGCCTTCACGATGATCCTGGCATTGATATCCTCGGACGCGCCGCCCATCGCTGCGATCAACGTGCGCAAGCAGATGATCGTGCCCTGGGTAGTGTACCACATGCCGTTGGCGTCTTTGGACCGGATGATGTAGGTCAGGACCTTGTTCACCGTATCGCTGAATTTTCCGGACTTCACCAGCGCATAAGCGGCAAGCCCGGTCGCCTCGATATCCGCGCCGTTGCCCCGGCTGAAAGTCACTGACGGGATCTCCGACTCCCACCAGACCACGTCCTTTTCCTGTTTGGCTTTTTCAATGAGCTTTTTGCAGACCTCGACCGTCCGCTCAGACTTGGGCTCGGCTGCGACAAAAGCATTGGCGACCAAGGCCAGCACATACGGATCCTTGGCGGACGCGAGGTTCTTGTACAGATAATCGAGCCCGCGCGATACTTCGTTCCCCTTGTCGCCGATCTCGCCGAGAGCCCAGCAGATATATGCGGTCGGCATCAGCTCGCTGTGCTGGATCCTGCCCCATGATTCCTCGTGCAGGTATGATGGATCAGGAGCCCAGGAACCGTTCTTGTCCTGTTGATCTTTCAGCCATTGAGCGGTCCGCTGGATCACGCGCTCGTCGGTCTCGTAAACCTTCGACATATCGTGGAACTCCATGACGCCATACGCGGTCAGGATCTTGTTGGCCGGCGCGTCGCCGAACCACGAGAAACCGCCGCCGCTCACCTCGAACGAAAGCAGCCGTTGATAGCCGACGCTTATATACTGTTCGGCCGTCATTTCGGTCTCGGGTTTAATCTGCTCGGTCTGACGCAGGTAGTTCAGGATCAAGATATTGGGGTAGGTCACGGACGATGTTTGCTCAAAGCACCCGTACGGCATGCCCAGCATCTTGTCCAGTCCTTCGACAACCTGGGAGTAGATGCCCGGGTAGATCCTGAGATAGAGCTTGTTGGCTTCCGCTATCGCGTTGTCTGGAAATGCCACGGTCTTTGCCACCGCGCCTTCGAGCCGGTCTGATATGATCGCGTCGAACCTCTTGCCGTCGGGCAGGACCTCGATGCTGCGCTTGATCGCGTCCGACTTCGCCTCGCCGTACGCCTTCACGGTCAGAGCATTGACGCCCAGCTTTTTAACCCGGATCGGGAAATAGACCACGCTCACTTCGTCCTTATTTAGCGTCTTTGATATCTCGCTCTTTTCCAGGATATCGAACCAATCACCGGTCTCCAGTTCGACCTTGATGGTCTGCTTCTTGGGCAAATAATTGTAGAGCGCGACCGGTATCGATATTTCATCGCCCTGGGTCAACGCGACCGGCAGGTCGATGTCGGCGAAAAATTCCTGGAAAACCTTGATCTGGGACAGAAGCGAACCGAGCTCGCCATTCTGGCTGGAACCAAAAGCGGTCAGGCGCCACGTCGTTATCGCATCCGGCATGGTTACCGGTAGGGTCGCCTTTCCGGCGTAGTCGGTTATCAACGCCGGTTCGAATATGAAAGTCTCGGGAAAATACTCACGCACCCGCGGCTCGCCCGGACCGCCCTTATCCTTGTCGCGGCTGCGGTCATCCATCGTCGCGCTCTTTGCCATTGCTCGCTTTTCCATGCGCGGCGGCGCTCCGGCTGCCGCCATGGGCATTGCCATCTCAGCCTCGTCGAACATGATGTCACCGCGTCCTCCGCCCCAGCCCCATTCGGTTATATCGTCGGCATTGTCGAACGCGCCGTCAGGACCCGCGCACGCGAGCGTAAAATAAGAGAAGTATTCGTTGCCCTCTGGTATGGTGACGCGGTACTTGCGCATCCATGGATCATAAAGGTCTTTTCCCTTGAGCATTCCCTCTTCGATCAGAACGGCTATGCCGTCTTCGGTTTTGGGATATTGATTGTGCTTTTCGTAATATTTATTGATCGCTCCATATATGTTATCCCGCGCCTGGTAGAGCCGGTTGTAGAACGCGGAATAGACCTTTTCGTTCACTTCCAAAGGGGTCGTGTAGTTGACCGGGAAAGGTTCCTTCGGCACCAGGGTCGAGAACATCACGTTCTCGGCGCGCGGTTCGATCGGTCCCTTTTTAACGATGTTTGCCGGTTCAAAACCGTGGATCTCGTAGCGCGGCTCCATGATTTCTTTTTCAAGCATGAAATATACTTTTTCCAGGCCCGGCTGCAGTTCAGACACCGCGAATACCGCTTCGTCGACGATCGCCACGCACAATGCCGCGATCCTGGGTTTTCCCGCCCGGTCGGTTACCGTGAACAGAATGTTACCGTCCTCGCCGGGCAGGTACTCGTTCTTATCGGGTTTGACATTGATCACAAGATCGTTCGCCGGGTGCACGAAGCAGAACCGCGTATCGCGGATAATATCGCTGCCTGGCGTGACGATGTACGCGTGCAGCCAGATCGAACCGCTCAGGTCAGAGCCCAGGTAAAGCTTGTGCGTACCTTTACCAGCACTGATCGCGACCGACTTGGTCAGCACGGTCTGGTTGTCTTTGATAATATCAAGGTACACGCGGCCGGCTTTCTTGGTTGTGAAGAACTGCAGGTCTATTGATTCGCCGACCTTGAAGATGCCGCGTGCCATGCGCATGATGATCTGATCGCGGTCGACATCGAGCGAGAACTCCTTTTTCAAACTTGCGGATTCGCCCTTACTGTCGGTCACACGCACGTCGAGTTTGACCTGGTTGTTCTTGGGCGTGCATAAGAATTCGGCGATCCCGAACTCATCGGTCTTGGCCGGGACCATCTTCGCGCCATCGATCTCCATTTCCACCTGCGCCGTGCACGGCGAGCCGTCCGGATAATTGGCCAGGACGTAAAGCCGGTTCTCAAGGCCGGGCTTAAGCGCACCGCCCTCAGGCACGACCGATATGGTTATGATGTCCTGGACGACCTTTTTGGTCAAGCTGACTTTTTCGCTGTGGTTCGCTTTGTCGATGACCTCGATATCCAGCCGGACAAAGGCATCGCCTTTTTCCAGTGGTTCGCCCACGAAATACCCGGGCAGTTTGTACTCAAAATGGTACAGGCCGCTCGTCGCAGTCGCTCCTTCGATGACACTCTCTTCGTTAAATCCGACATCGAACCTGTAAACCGAAATTTTTACCTTGCCCTCGGCAACCGGCTTGCCGAAGAAGTACTGCACGTCGACGTCGCCGGTCATCTTTTCGCCGGGGAGGTAGAATTCTTTGTCCGTCTTGAGCGAGATCTTGAACTTGGGCAGGACGTATTTCTCGACCTTGACCGTTTTTTCTATTTTCTCGCCGTCCACGATAGAGCGGATCGTGTAGTTGCCGAAATTCACCTCGTCGGCAAGCAGGAACTGCACGTAGCCTACGCCGAATTCATCGGTCTTGTTTGTTTTCTTGAACACCTTGTTGCCCTTGCTGTCTTCCACTTCGAAAACCAGTTCTTTTTCTTTCACCGCGGAAAGCTCGGGTTTATGCAGGGACAGGGTCCTGATATGTACGGTTTGGCCGGGCTGGTATATGGGTTTATCCGTCACCAGATAGGTCATGTTGCCGGTCAGAACCTTGATGCTGGTGTTGAAAGTATCGCGACCGACATCAGAAGTCACGTCGAAATAAACCGAAGCCTGTTCCACGTTGTCGGGGATGTCAAATACCGTGTTGCACGTGCCGGAATTATCGGTCACGCCGTCGAACACGTCCTTTTTAATTTCATTGTCGCCGCTTGAAGCCTCGATCATAACCCTGATCCTGGCGCTGCTGATCGGCTCGTTGCTGCGCTGGTTCTTCACGATGATCCGGAAATTCGCCGGCGTCCCCTTGATGAACTCGTTCTGGCCGAGGATCTTGACGATCATCCGGTCCTGGAGTTGGAATAATGAATAGACCGTGACGTCTCTTTTAAAGGTGACGCGTACCCTCAGCAGATCAAGATCTTCGACGCTCTCTTTCATTGTCACGGTGATGGGCAGGCTATAGTTTTCTTTTTTCACATACACAAACTTGGAAGCCGTACCCACGACGCTGTCCTGGGGATCGATAAGCTCAACCTTGCACTTGCCGAGCTCACCCTGGTACTCGCCCAGGGGGATATTCAGACGCATTTCATTATCGGTCTTGGACATGGCAATGCCCACGACCAAAACCATGATCCCGATAATAAAGGTTGCTGATAAAAATTTAGCCATGACTCCTCCTTATGTTTGTTATTGCATGATTTTTTGCGTATTTTTGACGTTTTGTCATATATTTTTGCTCATTTTATATCTGATAATACAAACTCGGTCTGTAAATATTCCCAATGCATGGAATTTGATATATTTTACGATCAAATCCAACTTAGTATTATAAATAACCTGATCTCAAAGTCAACATGCCGGATCGGTCCGGCGCTTGACAGACACTGCTTGCCATGTAAAATAGCCTCAATGAGATTATTAAATAAACAACAGACGGCCGTCACGGTCACTGGTATCTTGATCATCCTGGTGGCTGTTCTTAATGGACAAGCTTCGTTCAAAAACCAACAAAACCAGTATTCGCGCGTACATGATACGCGGGAACGGTGCGAGCCGCTGATACGACAACTTTTTGACAGCATAAACATTGATTATCCGCCGTATCGCATCCTTATCCGCGGCTTCAAACAGGAGCAGGTCCTTGAACTCTGGGCGCAGAACGATTCATCATCATTGTTTACACACATAAAGACCTACCCTTTCACCGGCTTTTCCGGCGTTTTGGGTCCTAAAAGAAAACAGGGCGACCTGCAAATCCCTGAGGGGTTTTACCAGATCATAAATTTCAACCCCTGGTCAGAGTTCCATTTATCTTTGCGGCTCAATTATCCCAATCGCTCGGACAGCATCCTGGGCGAGCGCGGCAACCTGGGCGGACGGATCCTGATCCATGGCATGTCCTGCACCATCGGCTGCATCCCGATCGGCAATGAAGCGATCGAGGAACTTTATATCATCGGCGTGGACACAAGATCTGCCGGTCAAAAACGGATACCCGTTTATCTTTTCCCGGCAGTCATGGACAGCTCAGGCATGGCCGGTCTGACCGAGTACGCGTCCACAGACACGACCCTGATGGATTTCTGGGATAATTTAAAACAGGGTTATGATGTTTTTAAAAAATATCACCGTTTATTAAAATTTCATGTAGACCGAAACGGCCAATATATTTTTGATTGAACAAATATTTGTTTTCTTCACCGGACGGATTTTTCACCATAATTAAATCATAATCCCCCTTCTTCCCCCTTTAGTAAAGGGGGATTAAGAGGAGGATTTGCATATCAAATCGCTTGCGCATATAATTATTTCTAACTGATCTACTTTTTCCTGACCTTTCTAAACACCATATTGATCCCGCTGTCTTGTTTTGGCGGCTGGAGCGTGGATAACAGGTCATAAGCTTCAACGAATTCCATCCCGGCTTTCTCAGCCATATCAACGATCTCATTCGCGCCATAGATCCGCAGGCGCAACGCGAGTTTATCGACGTGTCTCAAATTTTTACCAGTTTTCTTATAGAATGTCCAGGTTTCGTCATTGTAAGAGTGGGGCCGGTCGAATTTACCATTATGGAGAATGACATAGTCGCCGATATCATCATAAATGCAGCTGCAATAAATATTCAGCAGCCTTTCGCGGGACATTGTATTGAGCACCAGAAAAAGACCTTTCGGCTTGAGCAGGCGCGCGACCTTCTTGAAGATCCGCTCGTCGGTTTTCCTGTCATAATAACCGATCGCGGTAAAAATGCTGATCACCACGTCGAACTTGCCTTTGACGTGCTTATCAAGTGAGCGGATATCGCCGCATAAGTAATCAATATTCTTAATTTTTAGTTTCTTCGCTTTTATCCGCGCGTCTTCGATATACAGCGGGCTGATATCGATCCCGGTCACTTTGAATCCCTTTTTTGCCAGACCCGTGCAGATCCGGCCGTTGCCGCAGGCGATCTCCAGTATTTGGCTGCCCTTGCGGATACGGTTTTTTCTCAGGATACGAACGATCCCGCGTACTGCCAATGGCGCATGTTTCCAGGCCTGGTCCATGACATACAGCCAGAGCCTGCCGTCCTTTACGAAAAACCTTTCTGTCCAGTGAGCCATGTTTTCCTCCAGTCACAAAGATCTTGATCTGTGTTCATTATATATAACTGCCGCAGTCGGTCAAGATTTGACTTGACTGGCTAATTTTTGTGCATACTGTCCTATTTTCTTCTCATTCGCTTTATTCGACTGTTTTTTCATTCGCAATATCAAGTCTTTTTTTAATGGAATCAGGCACGAAATTTGCTGTATATAGAGATAGGAGATGACATGGTTACATTCTTAGAAAACTTAGAAAAGCAGGAACCCGAAGTCTGTGAATACATAGACCATGATGAAAATATCATCACGATCGAGATCGTTCTGCCGGGCGTACGAAGGGAGAACATCACTTTAAAAGTGACGATGAGTTCCCTGGTTGTTTCCGCATCATCCAGCACTATAAAGTACGCGAAATACCTCTTTTTTAAACATCCGGTCGTGCCGGAACGCGGAAGAGCATTCTATGAACACGGGCTCCTGCGGGTTAAGATTCCGTTGCGGGCGTAATCGTTGATTATTTCACCTTCCCGTTAATCCCCGCTCTTTCATCCTGAGCGGAGCGAAGGATCTCATCAGTTTATGATAATCAAGGACCTGCTGTCTTATGATAGGTATAGGTCGCAGCCAACCCTTGCATTGATTTGTTTTCTGCGATTGCATCGTGCGGAATGAGCAAATAAGACCATGGTTTTCCGCCATGTTTCTGCGCATGGGCGGTTGCGTGAACGCACCATGCCGCGGCGGCTTTGGCTTTGACCAACACTTCTGCATCGTTCATCTCATTCGCGGCCTTCACTTCACATACGAACTTCGCCGTCTTGGTCTCGACCACGAAGTCCGGTTCGTAAGATGCTTCGCCGGCGTAGTGAATCGGGAGGTCACCCCTGGCGGGCTTGAACCACTTAAGCACTTCCTTGTCATTTTCCAGGACAACCGCGAAACGACGCTCGGAGTCCGAATCGAACTTCTGGATCCGGTACAGGCACTTGCCGAATCCGGCAAACAGCATCTTCCGGATGTCTTGCTTATCGGAAACCGGCGCGCGGTAGTTCCGCTCGGTTTCCCCGGCAGGGACCAAGTAGTTGTTGGGCCGGAGCGTCGTGAAGCCCCTGCTCACGTGTGCCTCATAATCCGCCGCCTTCTCCTCGTAGTGGTCCTGCATCTGGCCGTGGACTAGATTGACCAGCGTCTGCTGGTGATACTGCAGAACGTTGAGCACTTCTGCCTCGTTCTTGAGGTACGACCGGAGATGTGCGACGACCTGCCTCCCCAGTCCATAAAGCAACGCCGAATGATCGTCGTAACAGATATCATTGAAATCCATAAGGCCCCGCACAAGGTAGTCTTCGAGGTTTTCCTCGGGCACGATGCCGGTGCCACTCAAGAGGCGGTGCTGTTCCCTTCGGTGCAATTCCTGGATGAGAATCTCGTTGTCCACCGGCTCAGGTCGCACTGCCGCGAGGTCGAGTTGGAATTCCCGGTATCGCCGCGTCACACCGCCGACTGGCTGAACCGTGATGCGGGGAATATCAATCGAAAACTCGGTCCACATCGTGATGGTCTTGGCCACGACATCATCCATGTTAACCGGCTCGACGATCCCCTCCAGTTCCTTCTGTACCGAGGTGATCATTTCTTTCACCTTCTCGGTTATCTGCTTCATGATCTCCGGCTTGGTTAGGTCGGCAGAGACTGGCAGGTGTTCAAACCCCTGATGGATCACATCCTGAGTGATCTTTGCCGCCTCCCGTTCTCGCGTGGTCACAAAACTCGATGGCCTTTCCCTCGCCACCAATGCCTGACCGCTGTTGGCTGACGGCTCATAGCTGATCACTGAAGGTTGAATCCGATTCACTGTCTCCGGCTCGACCACCATGACTCTGGGCCTCTCATCGCCGATATAAACAACTTTCATACCACCCCGGATGATCGAATCAGGGCTGTTGGCATAATCCACGATCTCCTGGAACTTGTCGTGCGAGACAATAGTCAGGCGGTCAACCACCGCCACTCCGGTGCGCTTCCCATAAGGCAGACGTAAACCACGTCCGATTGATTGTTCCACCAACGTCTTCGAGTTGGCAGCGCGGAGTGGAACAATGGTATAGAGGTTGGTGACGTCCCAACCTTCCTTGAGCATATTCACGTGGATGACGATTTCGGTCACGTTGTCCGGCTTCTCCACATTAATGAGCCTCTCGATGGTCTCATCCCTCTCCTCGCCGCTCTGCATGGAATGAACCTGGATGACTTTCCCCTTGTATCGCCCCTCGAAGAAAGCCTCGTCCTCGATGATCTTCATGAGCGCATCGGCATGCCCGGTATCACGCGCAATAACAAGCATGAACGGCTTCACCGCTGACCTTCCGCTTTCGCGGGCATAAACCTCCAGTTCGGCTTTCGTGTTCTCGTGAATCCTGACTCCATCCTCGAGTTTCAATCGCTCTAAGCCGACATCATCGTAGTTCTTCGCCTCGAAGTTCTCGCGTGTTGCCACCGCGGGTTCCTTGACGAACCCATCCGTCATAGCGTTAGAGAGCGGGTAAGCGTAGATAACATTCCGGAACGGCTGGGTCCCACCACCGCGTTCCACATGCGGTGTAGCCGTAAGTTCCAAACCAAGGATAGGTTTTAACTCGCTGATGGCTTTCATACCCGCCGATGCCCGATAACGGTGGGACTCATCCATGAGCAACACCAGATCATCAAGCTTCGCGAGGAAGTCGAAATAACTCTGGCCAATACACTCCTGAAGCCGTCGGAAACGCGGAATACTGCTCTTGGCCGCTCCCTTTGGCGTTTCTGTACTGGTAATTTTCGATACATTGAATATGTTAACATGTACCCTTTCGTCCGTGCCGAAGAGTGTTTTTACCCGAAGCCCGCGGCCGCTCTCGAAGTTGTCACCGGTGATGATCTCCGGCGGTTCCACGGCGAAATCGGCGATGCCTTGGAACACATACTTGGGCGTGTTGGGCGTGAAGTCGGTGACAAGCTTGTTATAGATGGTCAGGTTCGGGGCAAGCACGAAAAAATGCCGAATGCTCTCGGCTTTGAAGAGATACGCGATGAATGCACCCATCAGTCTGGTCTTACCCACACCAGTCGCTAATGCAAAGCAAAGCGAAGGGAAATCCCGCTCGAAGTCGGTTACCGTCGGGAATTCGACCTGGATCACCTTGACCGCTTCGGTAACATCGGCGTTTTTCTCCAGGGGAATGAGATCGCAGACCCTAGCGAGAATCTCCAGGGACTCGCGCTGAGGCGCACGCAGGCTGAGCCGGTTAGCAATTGTGTTGACATGCGGGTTTATTATGATACCCCTTCCTTCTTCGTCGGGGCGGCGAGCGCCCTCACTTCACGCCGCAGTTCGGCCCGTAGCTCCGCCTCGCTGGGCAGATGGAGCTTGTAGCGGCTGGCGAATATCGTCTTCCTCTGATCCTTGCCGAGGGTGTAGCGCACGACCGTGTCGTTCTTATCGGCGCAAAGAATCAATCCCAAAGTCGGGTTATCGCCAGCGGTCCGGCGTTCACGATCGTAGTAGTTCACGTACAGTTGGAGTTGTCCTAAATCCTGATGGGTAAGCTTGCCGGTCTTGAGATCGATGATCACATAGCATTTCAAGACTGTGTGGTAGAAGACCAGGTCGATGTAGAAGTGATCGCCGTCAAGCGTGAGTCGCTCCTGCCGTGTCACAAAAGCGAAGCCCTTCCCCAATTCCAGCAGGAAGGATTTCAAATCATCGATCAAAGCCTGTTCAAGATCGGTTTCAACCAACTTCGGAGATTCTGGCAGGCCAAGGAATTCCATTACCACCGGATCCTTGAATACATCAATAGGTTTCTGCACTTCTTGACCCTTCATGGAAAGACGCATCAGACCTTTCTTGTCCCGGCTCAGAGCAAGCCGTTCATAGAGCAGGCTGTTGATCTGCCGTTCCAGTTCCCGCGCCGCCCAGTTGTTCTTGATCGCCTCGATCTCGTAAAACGAACGAGCCTCCGCCTTATCCACTCGCAAGAGCGTACGGTAATGGGTCCAGGATATATTCGGATGAAGGCGGCCGGGTTTCCAAGGCCTACGTCCTATCGCATCGAATTTGTCACGCAGTGCGTGGGATTTTCCAGTCCTGCCGGATACAGAACCATCCGCCAATTCCCCACGCACTGCGTGGGGAATTGACCCCATCAACTCCGGATAGGTTAAATAGAAGTCACGAAAGTGCTCAAGGTTATTAACGGAATATCCTTTTCCAAACTCGACCGTAATTCGCGCGGACAATTCAGTTAAGAGCTTCTGTCCATAACCAGCTCTGGCTTTTCCCTTTTGCTCCTCCTCCACAATCTCGCGTCCGATCAACCAGTTCGCGATGACCTGGGTCGTATTCACCGAACGGGCGACGCGGCTCCTGGCCGATTCCAGAATCCGCCGGATGCGATCATACATTCTTGATGTTGTCTTCATCTTGTCCATCCTGCGCTTCACGGTTTTTTCTCTTCATGCGGCAGGTCAAAAAGTGATGCCTCAACTTGGGCGCGACGCTCGGCCCTGGACCTCTCCTTCCCTTCTGCGGCCTGACCGCTGATTGCAGATGGCTCATCGTTCTTCAGCGGCAGGTTCTCGATCTCTAAGCTGTAGTCGTCTCTGCCCCATTCGCAGCGGTTGAGGACCGCTTTCGGGATTTTCTTTACTGTCAAATTGGGAAACTCATCGAGGTTCTTCACCCGGAACGCACCGCACATGATGAGCAAACTCCGGCCCTCACCGACCTCATCCGAAAGCTTCTGCAACTGCTCCCGAGTCAAGGTCTGCGTGGTCACATAGATAAAGTCGGTCTCGGTGGAGTGCCCGTGCTGCCAGTAAGCGGTGTCGCTTGGGGCGTAGATGAAGCCTTCCAGCTTGCATATGGCTTCGGCCAGCATGGACGGGTTGTACTGCTTGCTAATGATCCAGTTGCCAAATTCATCTTTTTCCAGGAGGGACGGCGCAAGGCGGTAGTAGCGAAATCCGCCGCCGCCTTTCCAGCCCACGGCCTCGGTGATACCGCCCTTGTCCTCGCCGTCAATCACTTTCTTCAGGCGCGGGATGATGTGGGTATGACAATGCTCGCCCAGCTCAACCATGATCCAGCGGCGCCCCATCTTGTGCGCCACCGCGCCGGTCGTGCCGGAACCGGCGAACGAGTCGAGAACCCAGTCGCCGGAAGTCGTGGCTAACTCCAAAACAAGACTTATCAGGGCCTCTGGCTTCTTGCCATGTGGAAATCTTACGCCCCCTTCTTTTGTAAGATTATTCAATGGGAAACCACTCCAATACGTCCCCAGTTTTTCTTTCTTGATCAATCTGTCGCCACGCCTTTCGGCACTATCTTTGAGCCAAATCACACGACGGATTGTTGGGCTAATGTAATAATGTTGGACAAGCTTGCCCCTGTCTCGACCTGAACGCGGGACATAGGAGGCAATGAGGATCTCGTCGTTAGACAGACTCGAGAACTCCTCCATGATACGAGTCCTTATGCTCGTTTGAGCATTCGTGTCGGAGAAGATATGCTCGAAGTACTCACTGTAAACGGCTTCTCTGTCTAGTCGCCCATCAGACTCCTTTATCAAACCGTTTACAGTAGTTCGCTTGAGGTTCTTGTATTTTCGTACTTTTATCGGTTCCCCAGCTGCGTCGAATATCGTGCGATCCTCAACAAATTCTCCTTCGCTCAACAAAATGCTTGTATATTTCCAACTCTTTTCCTGTTCTTCCATTTCAGCGATGAGCGCAAACAAGTCCACCTCGTCATACACATCGTTAAAGCTCTCAAATCCTTGTTCGGATGCAATATCATTCACATATACAAGAATGTATTCCACATTCTTCTTGAGTTTTTTGTCTTCACCGCCACCGCTTGCACCTGCAGCAAGTTTCATTTGGACGGTAACTTGATTCAGAAAGTTCGGGCGTCCGAACACTTCATCAAGAAGCACTTTGCCGTATGCCATCTCATCATCGTTTAGTTGGCAAAAGAGAACTCCATCTGGAGTCAATAGCTTTCGCAGAATGACGAACCGCTCTCGCATGAGTGAAAGCCATATTGAATGCTCAAGGCCATCGTCATAGTTCTCCACCGCTTGACTGGTGTTGTAGGGCGGGTCGATGTAAATGCACTTGATCTTCCCCGTGAACTCCTGTTCCAGCGCTTTGAGTGCGAGGAGGTTGTCGCCGAAGATCAGCCGGTTGTCAAAGATGTCACCCTTGCCTGTGCGAAACGGCGCATGGTGCGACTTGGCCGTGTCCTCGACGAGGATTCGCGGCTCCAGTTTCGGGCGGTTTTCCTTCCCAATCCAGGTCAACTCTAGTTTGGTTTTAGCCATCATTTACCATATTTCATTCTAAATGGTCGGTCCCCTACTTATGGGTGGGCTCTTGAACTGTCATTCTACATCTTCATCAAGTTTGCTACCATTATTCTTATTTTCCCATGCGTTATACAACGTTTCATAGCGCTGTCCGTCCTCATTGTCGGACGGGTCGCTGCTTATCTTACCAAGGAGGATGTTAAGGACTTCTCGAACGCTGGAGCCTATCTTATTGTCACTGGTTACTGCAATCCATGCATGATATGGTTTGTCTTTCCGTGGCAGCTTCATACCGTGATGTTGCTCGAAACCAGGGCAGCTGCAGCGGTGGACAATTTTGCAGCCATTGACCCGCCCCTCGCCTACAGCCTTGGCTATCGCCGCGTTTACTGAGTAAGCGGGATTGTCCTTTAGTCCATCGCTGCATTTTCGTCGGTCAGTGTCGTGAAGAACAGCGAAATCCATTTTGAAATGCACCAACATTTTGATTAGTGTGGGTATGGTTGCTTTCCCGCGGGCGCGAAGCAACAATGGTCGACTATCCAGAGGGTATTGCGTTGTTTCGCGCCGCATCATCTCTTCAAACGCAGCAAATTCGGTATCTCCCTCTACGATCACAACCATGCAACCGAAGAACATCTCGGCAACGGTGGTGTCGAAAATCAGAAGTCGCTTAAGATTGTCCTTTTCCTCAGGCGAGAACGCGAGTGTGTCGGCGCGATAGACATTTGGAGCAAGGCGTATTTCTGGGCGATGTAAGCGAACAATCGTTGTATGATCCTTTAGTGGATCGACAAATGCCGGGTGGTGTGTACTCAGCATCACTTGCCAACCATCATCGTCCGCGAGTGAGTAAAGATGTTCCTTCGCGGCACGCACTGCGCTTGGGTGAAGTGCTGTCTCAGGTTCCTCTATCAAGAGCATGTATCCAGGCAAGAAAGAATCAGCCGTTGATGTACTTCTACTCGCTGATTCCTTTAAAGACGCACATTCATTATTGAGTGACTCTATCTCGCTTTTGCATCTGTCTATCGCATCTTGCTTCTTAAGTGTGGGAAGTTTTTTATTAAGCTCCGCTAGATCTTTTTCCTTCTTCTTGAGTGTTGCTTCAGTCTTCCTGCGCTCTTCAGCAATACGGTTCAGGGCGGATCGAACCTGTAGCATCAACCAGAAGAGAGCGCGTTTCGATCCGGTGCCTTGTTGATCCCAGCGAGTGCGTCCATGTGGCTCTGATACATCAATCCGCGAAGCCGCGCGAAGATACTCGTCGGGCTTAAATGCAATATCTCCAAGCGAAACAGTAAGCTTTATTTCTGCGGCACTGAAGATATTTCGGTAGGATTTGTTGATTTGGGATTCGATGGCTTCGATATCTTTTCGAAATTCCTCTACAGGTTTCTCGGCCTCAGCCTTAAGCGCAAGTAGATTCTTGCGCAACATCGAATCTTCTTCTCCCATAAGCCCCTTGAGCTTGTTAGCCACGGGTTCAAGTACGAGCGTCAGCAGCTTCTTGTGTTCTTCTTCAGGATCTTCCAGCGCACCAATACGGAATGGCTTTGGCAGGCGGCTATTGAAAACATTATCCAGCCCCGATGCCTTACCATCCGCAGCATATTCATTAGCAGATGGGTTCCAAGTTGTACGGACTGGTTTCCCTCCGGCAGGAGACCATTCCCACTTGGATCTGACCAATAAAAGATCCTCAACCTTTTCTTTCCAATCCTCCCCGACGTTACCAGCGCCTTGCGGAATGTGCACCCATAGTTCAATGCTCGCTGGCTGCTCACCGGCACCTGAATTAATGTCTTCCCTCTTCAATTCGAGTTGGTTTACCGCTGCCTCGTACGCCCGCAGGACTGTTGATTTACCCGTGTTATTTGCACCAACCAGACAGACTATCTTATCGAGTTCTACAGTCAATCCGTCATTCCCTACGCACCCGAAGTTCTTGATAGTCATCCGTATAAGCTTGGATCGATCACTCATCTTTCTCCTCCGCATCACTGTGATCTTCAAGCGCTTTCATGTCAAGCCCCTCGATTTCCTGCAGCGACTTGCCGGCAATACCCTGCATGTCGCCGTACATTCCGACTGTAGACTGCATGACGCGCTCGATCTGTTCCTCGCGCTTTGCCCACTGTTTCGTGATGGCTTTCTTCTCCCTGTCGAGATCCTCCTTCATTGTAGAGAACGCTTCGACAATTGCCATGATGCGCTGGCGAAACCGCGGGCCGGTTAGATACTGATAGATCATCTCCATCTTGGTCTGCTGACCCTCAGTAGCCTGACGGGCTGACGCCACTTCAATCAATGTGTGGCGAAGCATTACGGCAATCGGAAGTGCACCCCTTGGGTGAGTTACCCACACGTCGTCGATCAAATCGAAAGTCTCAACGCTCTTTGGAAGTACTTGACTGACAATTATAGCGATTTCGGCTTTCGCTTCCCGCTGGTCTTCACGGAGCTTGACAAGCCAGCCATCTGACCAATTCTTGGTTCTTTTGCATTCCCATAAAATCGTACCACAGATCTTACCGTACGGTCCTATTACTATGTGCAATACATCGCCGCCGTATTCGCCCTTGGGTACCGGCTCAATCGTGTCTCCCGGAAACTGCGCATGCAATAGTGACTCGAGCGCGATTTCCTGCACTTCCCCTTGCAGCTGTTGCGATCCCTGTTCGGATCGCCGTTTGAGGTCTTCGATCTGCTTCTGCATCGAAATAATCGTCTGCTCCTTCTCCATCACTTTGAGATTAAGCTTCTCTTCCACTTCTTTGCGCGCTTGCTCGCGAATGCCAGCGAGACCTTCCTGGACCCTTTTTTCCACGGTCAAATCCAGCTCGCGTTTTGTGTCATCAAGCTCCCGCTGTTTGCGGATGAGTTCGGTTTGCGCTTTCTGCGCTTCGGCGAGCTTTTCATTCCGTTGCTTTAGAACTTCTTGAAGATCTGCGATCTCTTTTCCCTTTTGTTCAAGCTCGGTGGCTGAGATGAGTTTGGCCTTTTTAGCTTCATCAGCCACTATCTTTTGACGCTCCTGTTGCAGTCTTTCAGCAAGTTGTTCTTCAATGGACGCTTTATCCCTAGACAACACCGCTTCGCGGTCCCGCAATGATGTTTCACGTTTTGCAATATCGCGTTCTTTCTCGGCGATAAGCTGCTCATACTCGCGCCGGGCAGTCTCGATAATCGGAGCTGCCAGAGATTCGGTCAGCTTAATCTCGGTCTTGCACTTAGGACAGATGATGGTAGGTTCATTCATACTCACCTCATGTTGTAGGCTCGTACTGACAGGACATAATCGTCTGTATCAAACGTGCGTATGTCTCATATGCCATACATATTCCTCGCTCCACAGGCAGATTCTATGCCATTTAATAAGCTTGTCAATAAGGATTTTGCCTGCCTACCGTTCAGCCTTGACATCCCCGTACATTACAATTATAATGAAAAATGAAGGTCATCGCGCACAACCGCAAGGCCCTGCATGACTACGCGGTCATGGACTCCTATGAAGCGGGCATGGTGCTCGAAGGCAGCGAAGTGAAATCATTAAGACAGGGTTCCATTTCGATGAGCGACGCTTACGCGGATTTCCGCAATGGAGAGGTTTATGTGTTCAACCTCCATATATCTCCCTATAAATTCAGTTCCGGCCAGATCCAGGAACCGAAACGCCGGCGGAAACTGCTGCTGCAGAAAAATGAGATCAGAAAACTTTACGGCGCGCTCACTCAGAAGGGGAACGCGCTCATTCCCCTGAAAGTATATTTTAACGATCACGGGTTTGCCAAGGTATCGATCGGCCTGTGTCACCGCAAGCGCTTTTACGACAAAAAGGAAAAGATCCTTAAACGCGAATCTGACGTTAACTTGAAAAGAGTGCGGAGGTCTGCACCGTGATCTGGCTGCTGTGCCTGTGCTCGGCGCTCCCCCATAAATACGAGATCATTTGCGACACCAGCAAATCCGTGGTGGTGATCGAAAAGATCGATTTCCAGGATTACGCGCCATTGAAGCTCGTCGCCGAAGCCCTCGACCTCAATTACGTCTTCGACAACAAATCCCAGCGCCTGACCTTGACCGACGATTCACACAAAGTGGCCATTATCGCCGACATCAGCGTCATCCAGTGCGACACGCTCTTTCACTGCGTGGCGTTCCCGCCCCGCGTCATCATGGGCGATGTTTATCTGCCCGTGGACGACATCATACCAGTGCTTGGCGTGACCTTTGGCAAACTGGTCTTTGTCAGGAAGATCGAGGAAGTGCCGGTCATCAAAGGGATTTCACTCTCGACGCGCGCTGATTCCACGGTCATAGCGTACGAGTGGGACACGCCGCTGGAATTCGACGTCCAGTTGCTCATGGGCCAAGCGATAGTCGAGATCGACGGCCAGTATAAGAAACGTGACAAGCTTAAGCCGGCCGGCGAGGTCACTTCGGTCAAGGTGCTGCCATTCAACACTTATACCCGTCTCGAGATGGAAATGGGCAATGTCAATTCTTATATCGAACGTGATAATGAGGTCGTTTTCTTCAACAAGATCACGACCCGGATCGGCGTGATCGTCCTTGACCCCGGGCACGGCGGTATTGATCCCGGCGCGGTCGGCAAGAAAGGGCTCTATGAAAAGGACATAACCCTGAACATCTGCGGCTATCTGCAGAAACTATTCGAGGATTCCATGGGCATCAAAGCCCTGCTGACCCGGGAAGAAGATGTATATTTTTCCCTGAAAGGAAGAACCGGCTTTGCCAATAACCACAGCGCCGACCTTTTTGTCAGTATCCATTGCAATGCCGCGCCCCGTAACAAGAAATCCTGCGGCTTCGAAACCTATTTCCTCTCCGAGGCAAAAACCACGGAAGCGCGGGCGGCCGCGGCACTGGAGAACGCCTCGCTGAAATTCGACGGCATCGAGCCGACCGACGAGGTCAGCAAGATCCTGTACGACCTCGCGCAAAGCTCATACCTGGAAGAATCGAACATCCTCGCCGAGTTCATCCAAACCAGCGCTGAGAACAATGTCTCGGTCCCCAGCCGCGGCATAAGCCAGGCTGGGTTCTATGTCCTGCGGGGTGCTTTCATGCCCGCGGTCCTGGTGGAAACGGCTTTCATCTCAAATTTAGAGGAAGAAAAACTTTTGAAGACAACCGAGTTCCAAAAAAAGCTGGCATACTCCATCTTCAAGGGAACCCGGGAGTTTATCGCTGACTACGAAAGGAGAATGAACAATTGAATTCGCCCAATCATCAAAACCCGATCGGCGTTTTTGACTCGGGTATCGGCGGTCTAACCGTGGTCAAGGAGATCAGGAGGATCGTCCCCAGCGAGGACATCATCTATCTGGGCGATACCGCGCATCTGCCCTATGGCTCCAAATCGATCGAGGCGATCATCCAATACTCGATCGCCAACACGGAATTTCTGGTCTCGCGTGGTGTCAAGTTCATCGTCATTGCCTGCTATTCGTCGACATCGGTTGCGCTGGAGATACTGCAGGAGAAATTCTCCCTGCCCATCATCGGCGTCATCAAACCCGGCGTGAAGAAAGCGGGGGCAGTGACCAAACACGGCAAGATCGGCGTGATCGGCACGACCCTCACTATCCACTCAGGCACCTATGAAAAAGAATTCCGGGAACTGGGGATCCAGTACGAGATCCTGGGAAAAGCCTGCCCACTGTTCGTTTCGCTGGTTGAAGAAGGCTGGCTCGATCACCCGGCGACCGAACTAATAGCGAAGGAGTACCTCAAGCCGCTGCGTGACGAGAACATCGACACGCTGCTGCTGGGGTGCACGCATTTTCCCCTGCTCATACCCGTCATTAAAAAGATCATGGGGGATATCAATTATGTCGATGCATCCCAGGAACTCGGTTTGGAACTGGTCCAGCAGCTTCGCCAGAAGAAACTCAGCAACCCCGAAGGCGAGGGCAAGGTCTCCATCTATCTGACCGATCTTTCAATGAATTTCAAGGAGATCGGCGAACGTTTCCTGGGCGAACCCATGAAGAACTTCTACCGTGTATCATTAGGAAACACATAAAGACGAAGTTATGAAGTTAAGAGGGCAATTAGTAATGAGGGTGAGAGGTTACGAAGGTACGAGGCTATGAAAATCTACCGTCATTCGGCTCGGTCACGATTCGCATTATTTGATATCATTCGATCCATTCGCAGTTTTTACGGTGTGCCATGAGAATCGACGGCCGCAAGAACGATGAATTGCGCGAGATCACGGTCACGCTCGACTATCTCACGCACGCCGCCGGTTCCTGTCTTATAAAATTCGGCAAAACCGAGGTCCTGTGCGCCGTCACCATCGAGAATCGGGTACCGCCTTTTTTGATCGGCAAAGGCAAGGGGTGGCTGACGGCTGAATACGCCCTGCTGCCCGCGTCCACAAAGGAGCGCACGCAGCGTGAAGCCAATACCGGCCGGCTCACGGGACGCACGCAGGAAATACGGCGTTTCATCGGCCGATCGCTACGGCCCATTTTTGACCTTTCCATGGTCGGCGAACGCACTTTCATCATTGACTGCGACGTCATCCAGGCGGACGGCGGCACCAGGACCGCCGCGGTCACCGGTGCCTATGTAGCGCTGTCCCGCGCGATCAGCAAGTGCATGATCAATAACCAGTTCAGTCCTTCGCCGATCCTCGATTATGTCGGAGCCATAAGCGCCGGCATCGTGAGGGGCCAACCCATGCTCGATCTGTGTTATGAGGAAGACAGCTCGGCAGAGGTCGACATGAACCTGGTCATGACCGGCCGGGAGAAGATCATTGAAGCCGGGGCGACCGCTGAAAAAATGCCGATCTCGCATGCCGAATTTGAGAAACTCATGACCCTGGCAGCCGATGGGATAAAACAACTCATCGCGTGGGAGAAAAGGATCCTTGGCTCAAATAACGCAAGAATTCCATAGGATCGCCTCGGACAAGCAGTGGGGCAAGCGTATTGACCAGTACCTTTACATATCAGGCATCGGTATATCGCGCAACCTGATCCAGAAACTGATCAAACAGGGGAAAGTGCTGGTTAACGACAAACCGGTCAAACCAGCATACCGCATAAAAGAAGGCGACAATGTATTCGTCCGTTTTGAAATGGCGACCGGCCAGACGATCCAGCCTGAGGATATCCCCCTTAATATCATCTATGAAGATGATGACCTCATCGTCGTCAACAAACAAAAGGGTATTGTCGTGCATCCCGCGCACGGCAATTTTGAGCACACAATGGTGAATGCGCTGCTTCACCATTGCGGTGTATTACCCAGCCTGACCGAAAACATACGCCCGGGAGTATTGCACCGGCTTGATAAAGATACAAGCGGGTTGATCATGTTCGCCAAGACCGACCAGGCGCTCAGCACTCTGGGAACCGCGATCGCCAAGCGGCGCATAAAGAAGCTGTATGATGCCCTATGCTGGAACTACCCTGGCTTGAACGATGGCGTCATCGAAGCGCCGATCGGACGAAGCGGTCTGGACCGCACCAAGATGGTAGTGAGCGCTCTTTCCGACAAACATGCGACCACGCGGTTTCACGTACTCGAGCGTTTTCCGATCGGCTGTTACGTGAAGGTCTCCCTGATCACCGGACGCACGCACCAGATACGCGTTCACTTCAACCACATCGGTTGTCCGATAATGGGCGACGAGGATTACGGCGGCACAAACCCCGCCGCGATAAAAAATTCGAAGCATCTCCGTTACTTCCGGGAGATCCTGGGCCTGATCGACCGGCAGGCTTTGCACGCCTCAGAACTGACGTTCGCCCATCCCCGAACCGGTAAGGAAGTTCACTTCACCGCACCCCTGCCTGACGACATGAAGGCGGTGCTTGAATACCTGAGGAAGAACTTCGTCAGCAAACCAGCATAGTTTGCGGGTCGATCATGAACGGCATTTTTCTCCACCTTTTGCTCAAAGAAGTAAGCGGCGCGATCATGGACCGGTATGTCGAGGCGATCCTGATCCGGGGTCGTCTTGTGCAGATCGTCCTGGATAGAAAAACGATCATTGTATCGCTCTACCCGCAGGCGCCGGCAATCCTGCTCGGGAAGACCTTGAGCGGTTTTGATAAGCTGACCGCGTTTGGTGATGCCATCCTGGGCTGCCGGATCATTGACGCGGTACAAGAGCATTTTACGCCGGCAGTCAAGTTGTTCCTGGAAAAGTTATCCTATGGCCGGACAACAAGATCGGAGATGGTCATCTCGCTCTACAAAGACGCCACGAATATACGCCTGGAATCGGCGGAAATGAAAAGGCGGTTGTATGACCGTTTTATTGAAAAGCCCCCTAAAAAATCCATTGCTGAGTTGAATGAAACTGCGATCACTCAAAGCGCTGACCTTATGAAATCATTAAGTCAGTACGAGGGAATCGACAAGAACCTTGCCCGGGAATTAAATGCCGCGAACTTGCCTCAGCTCAAAGCCATTCTGGCGGGCGCGTCCTATCGGCCCAGGCTTGTTTCGGTCCTGCCCCTGAAGATCAGTCTTTTCGCAAGCGATTTCATCAATGAGTACGGTGATCTGAACGAACTTCTCAATGACTGGTGCAAAAAATTCCTCGCGGCGCAAGCCGAGACCGATGCCCGGGCGAGTATGGCTGTGATCGTAAAAAAATTAAGGAAAAGATTAGAAAGCTTGAGAAAAAATGCCGTCGCTGAAAAAGACCTTGAAACCTTAAGGACCAGCGGCGAACTGATCCTTGCCAATCTAACCAGGATCAAAAGGGGGATGGTCGAGGTTACGCTTTATGATCATTACCGACAGCAAGACGCGGTGATCGCTCTGGACCCATCGAAAAATCCGCAGGAAAACGCTTTGGTTTATTTCGACAGATTCAAAAAGGCAAAGCGGGGCCGGCCGATAATCTTAAAGCAGATAAATGAGATCGCAAAGGAGATCGCCCGCCTTGAAAAGTCTTCAAGCACGGCTGTTGCGGGGCCGGTCTCCCCAACCGCAGATGGCCGGGTCACAAAGGCGGCAGTTTCAAAACCGGGCAAAGTAAAACCCAAACCCTTTCGCGAGTTCCCTTTGCCTTCGGGTTCGATCGTATATGTCGGCAAGAACGCTCGGTCCAATGAGAACCTGACTTTCAAGTTCGCGCGACCCGACGATTATTTCTTCCATGCCCGCTCCATCGAGGGTGCCCACACGATCCTGAAAGCGAAGACGCCCAAGGGGCAGAAACCTTCTAAGAACGATATTGGATCGGCCGCCGCCATCGCGGCCTATTTCAGTAAGGCGAGAGAGCAGAAAAAAGTGCCGGTTTCGTATACGCAGAAAAAATACCTCAAGAAAAATAAAAAAGGCAAACCCGGCGGCGTTATCCTGATGCGCGAAGAGGTCATTTTCGCCGATCCCGGGTTGCCGGCAACAACTCAAAATTATCTATCTTGACCTTTAAGGTCTTTTAACTATAATACAAAACTTAAAGGAGGCGCAATGCGCTTTTTGACAATCAGTAAGACGATACTTACCATGGTATTTTTTCTGACCATGGTTTTTTTGTGCTGCGGCAATAATGAATCTCCCGAGGTGGCCGAGATCCAGGCCGCGCTTGAATCTGCCGAGGCCAACGGCAGGTCCGATACGATCCGAATACCGGCAGGTATATACAACGTCGGCACGACCCTTACCTATCATTCAGAGGAAGGATTCCCCCTGTATGTCGTCGGTGACGGGACCGGCGAGACCATCCTTGACGGACAGGGATCGGCTCAGATAATGTACCTGTCCACGATCGGTGCAAATTCAGATCTCATTATCAGTAACATCACCTTCCAGAACGGCATATCACATCTATACGGCGGTGGCCTGCGCGCCGAGACCAATTATGGCTATATCACCATCGACACCTGCGAGTTCGTGAGCAATGAAGCGGAAACGCTCGGCGGCGGGGCGCATGCGGTCGCGAACGACGGTGATGTCACGATCTCGCACTGCACCTTCACCGAGAATTCATGCGCGGTCGACGGCGGTGGTCTGAACGCGAGTTCCTCCAACGGCCACGTCGACCTGAACAACAGCTCTTTCACGAACAACGAAGCCGTAGAGGACGACGCGGGCGGAGCGCTCCTGTATACCGAAAACGGAACGTTATCCATGACCTACAACACTTTCACCGGCAACACGGCACTGGGCGACGGTGGCGCGGGCGGTGCCGGAGGATTCACTTATTTAATGGGCACCGGAGTGTCGGTCACGGTCAGCAATAACACCTTCACGAATAACGTGTCGACGCTGGACGGCGCTGGCGCCTTTACCAGGGTGAACGGCAGCGGTACGGTGATCTATACAGACAACACGTTTTCCGGAAATACGGCGCAGACTTATAACGGTGGCGCGTGCCAGATCCATCTGAACTCGGGCACGCTTACCTATACCGGCAACACGCATTCGAATAATACTTCGGGCGGGGACGGCGGCGGGCTGGCAGTATGGCACGGCCAGGGCACGATGGATATCAGCGGCAACACCTTCACCGGTAATGCCACGACCTATAACGGCGGCGGCATCAACGTGGCGACCGATAGCGGCACCGCGAACATCGACCACAATGTCTTCAACGGGAACCAAGCCGGCAATGTCGGCGGCGGTGTCTCGGCCGCGGCCAATATCACGGGCATCCTGCACGTGTTCAACAATACTTTCTACGGCAACATTGCGACCGCGGACGGCGGCGGGCTTAACCTTTATTTTGACCAGGCCGGGACAAGCGCCACCTGTTATAACAATATCATGTGGCTCGACGAACCTAACGGCGTTGCCATATCCGGCGCGGTCACAATCGATGTAACATACTCGGACATTCAGAACGGCGCGGGCCAGCCGTGGTTCGGCACCGGCTGCATTGAAGCCGATCCGCAGTTCGTCAATGCCGGTTCTGACGATTTCGATCTCAACAGCGGATCACCATGCATTGATACCGGCGACCCAACAACACATGATCCGGACGGCACCAGGGCCGACATGGGCGCGTTCTATTTTCCGCAGTGATTTTTTTAAAACATTAATGATTTCGTCATAACCAATGGATAAATAGCGATTCTTCGGGTTCCATGCAAAACCCTCAGAATGACACTCCTGCCTGTCATTCTGACCCTGAGAGAAACGAAGGGGAAGAATCTTATCGGTTCGCTAATGTATGCGAACTAACGCGGAAATCGTCACCGCCGGATCGCGGCGGCAAAAACCACGGCGACAGCTCCGAAGATGATGTTCGGCAGCCACGCTGCCAAAAGCGGGGTCATGAGCCCGGCCACGCCGTAAGCGCGGCACGACTGGATCAATCCCCAGTAGATAAATGCCAGGATAATACTGATCCCAAGACCGATCGCGATCCCGCCCTTGCGCAGCACCAGCGATAAAGGCAGGCAGATCACAAGCAGGATGATCGTGATCAGGGGGAAGGAAAAACGGTAGTTCAGTTCTACTTCTTCCTTGGCCACGTTCTCGCCGGCCTTTGATTTTCGCTGCACGAACCGGGCGATCTCGATAAAGTTCATCTCCTCGATCGGCCGCACACGTTTCAGGAAATCGGCGGGTTTTTCGACCAGTTCCGGCATGGTCAACACCGCGACCCGGGCGATCGTTTCCGTGCCGGCGGTATCGAAATCCCTGATCACCGCATTGGAGAAAATCCACGCGTCGTCATGGTACTCGCCAGCCGCGGCGTCGATCCTTTTAACGATCCTCTGCCCTTTGTCCAGGTTCCATAAAACGGCGTTGTTGATCCGGCTCGTCTTGCCGTCGAAATCCTTGATGAAATAGATCCAGTTGTTCTCGCCGTAGAAGAAAAAATTCCGGCGGTGTTCCTGGATCTTGACCGGCCTCTTATCGATCTTCTCGCTTTTATGCTCGAAGAGTCGGCCTTGTGCCCACACGCCGACCGTCTCCTGGAACACGAACGTGGCTATCGATATCCCGATCCCGGTCAGGAAGATCATGATCATGAGGCGGTTGACGTCGAAACCGCTCGCTTTAAGGGCGATGATCTCCCGGTTCTTGGTCATGAAGCCGAAAATGAAAAATGCGCCGATTATCGCTGCGACCGGTATCAGGAGCGTTATGTAAGATGGCGTAAGATAAAGGTAATAGATCACGATATCCTTGAAGACGACGCTTCTTGCCAGGTATTTTCCCAGGTTGTCGAACAGGTTGATGATTATGTAGATGAAGACCAGAACGAGCATGGAGAACAGCAGGTAACGAAGAAAATTTTTCTGAACATAGGAATATATCACCTTCATGTTCATGGTCCCGGACCGACCGGCGACGACGCTTTTTTGCAGATTTTGATCCGCGGCAGACGTTCATATTCGGCGATCCAGAAAAACATGAAAGCAGGAATGAGCAGGATCAAATTGGGCAGCCACATCGCCCAGAAAGACGAAAAATTCCTCCGATTCGCCAGTTCTTCACCCGAGATGACAAGGATATAATACAATGAAAACAGCATGATGCCTATCAAAATACCGGCGATCCCGCCCTTGCGGTACAGGTATCCGAGCGGCGCGCCGATCAGCAGAAAAACGATACAAGCAAAAGCCAGCGAGAATTTTTTATTGAGTTCCAGGAGATACCGCGCTTGGGTCCGCATCTTGCCGTTCAGGAGCGACAGTTTCTGTTCGATCTGGAACCGGCCGGCGTCAAGGCTGCGGATGTCACCATTCAAATACTTAGTAATGGCGTCCTCGCCGGTTTTCTGGATCACAGCCCTGATATCACCCATCTCTTTCTGGATTTCGGCGATCCTCTTGTATAGGCCGCGGGCGTCGAGCTCGTCCTCGTTTCGCACCTTTCTTTCCTTTCTTATCAGGTCCGTGTTCATCTGCATGTTGATGATCTGCGTCGAGAAGGTCGTTTTTTGGTACTTTTCATTATCGACGAGCTGATGCAGTTCCCCGTTGTACAGGATGAACCGCAGCAGATCCTCGTTTTCAATGGTTTGCAGCTCACCTTCGGGTGCGGTTATGATCAGGCTGTTCTTCAGATCGTAGATTGCAATATCGTGGATCTTCGAGGTGCGTTCATCCTTTTTCCTGATGTAAATCGTGTAGTCGGGGAATTCATTCGTGAACACGCCCTCGGGCAGGCGCACCGCCGGCCTTTTCCGCGCCACATCGGTCAGCAGATTGCTGGCCCGGTGGTTCGCTTCGGGCACGATGAAATTATTGAATATCATCAACCCGATCATGATGACGCCGACGACCACCAGGGGCGTTTTTAAAATTGAAAAAAACGAGATCCCGCTGGTTTTAAGGGCCAGGATCTCATTGTCCTGACTGAACCGGCCAAAGCTCATGACGATCGCGACCAGGATCGCCATGGGCGCCGTGAACGAAATAATGAAAGGCAAAGTGTAGATCAGGATCTGACCGACAATAGCTAGCGCCAGCCCTTTGCGCACGATCAGGTCGATCAGCCTGAAAAGCTGGTCCATGAGCAGGATGAACGTCAGCGCGAATATTGAAAAAACACAAGGCGGCAGGAATTCTTTTAAAAAATAACGGTCGATCACCCTGGTCATTTTATCAAACCCTGCTCGCGCAGGCTGTTGATCGCGTCGAATGCGTTCATCAAGGGCGCCGGCGCAGCGGGTTTCAGGTCGGGGTCAATGGGCAGGATCCCGTATTCCACCAGCCTCATGTACGGCAGGTACAGGAATGAATGGCTGGATATGGCCGGTACCGCGTAGAAGTGCCGGGGATAAAAAGGCGGCAATTTTGAGTCCAGCGCGATAATAAGATTGCCGCCGGTAAGAGTGTCCTGTTCATAAAGGTTGCCGTCCGGGAAACGGAAAAGCAGCCCCTGCTCGACCGCGTAGGAAACCGGGTCGATGCCTAAACTCATCTGCGCCGCCCCGCACGTCAACTCGGCGAGGAGCTGCCTGGTCAACGGGAACTCGGCATTGAACCGTGTTCTCATGGATGGTCTAATCTTCTCAAGTATCCCGGACATGCCCGAAAAATCCGAGCGCCGCTGGCGGTAACGGAACAGGTGCAGGTAGACGTTTACATCGCTGCTCTTTCGTCTTACGAATTCTTCGAGGACGCCGATGCCTTTTTCGGTTTCGCCAAGGCGCTGGTAACAATCGAAAAGGTAATAAAGGACCGTGTCATTCTGCGCCCGTTTCACCGAGAACCGGGTGAATTTGCCCGCGGCCTGTTCGAAGTCGCCGCGTTTATAGAACTCCAGCCCGTGCTGGAATTCGTTCTGTCTCTTGAAAAAAAAGCAGCTGGTGAATACGAGAATCAGGGTCCAAAAATAATGGCAACGCGGCATTCTTTCAGTAGCGCCAGATTTCTCTTTGAACCGTGGATCCGGCGGGCATCGAACATTGAGATCTTTATATCCGTCATTTTTGCGCCGCTTACGCCCAGCGCCTGAATCCTCAATGGATAATACCCGATCCGGTTGTTGTTATAGACGTCGCTGGTCGAATACAGGACAAGACCGCCATCGATCACGAATCTGGGATCGGCGAAATTTATCGCATAGACTTCCTCGGAAAGATTATCGATGACACGGGGAAAAAGCGCCGGCGTCAGTCCCAGATTACGGCAATCGATGACGATGCCGGTGAACTCGGTCGACTCCGTCTCCTTGGGAACAAGATCGATGCCGGCCGGCACCGGTCTGTCATCAGGCCATTCCTGTCCGCAGGACGGGCAGAGCATGGGTACGACGAGCTTGGGTGCCTTTGTTTCCGGAATTAAAACGGCAAGTATTTTCCCCGGCAATGCCAATTTGGAATTATATTCAACGCTGCCGTCGGTCAGGTAGTGTTGATCGACCCTGACATTCTGGCTTAATAACTCGTTCAGCATGGTCTCGCGGCTGAAATTCGCCACTAGAAAATCCATGACCGTCCGGTTGGCGTCATAGGACAGGGCATAGAGCTCGCTTTTGAGGTTGTGCCCGATATCCGCGATATTGTTGGTGTTGCCGGGCGCGGTAATTGTCAGCGTGGGCCAGTCCATGTCGGCACACAAAACAGAGACCGCTACCGCCAAAAGACCAACTATTATTTTCTTCATTCATTGCTCCTTAGTTAAGTAGTTGCCGTATTTTTGTGTCATTGCGAGGAGTCCCGAGGGACGACGAAGCAATCTCTGAAAAACCTGTAAACAACTGGGATTGCTTCGCATAAAGATCGCTCGCAATGACAAAACCTCCCCGCGACCACTTTCCAACTTCTCCCGTATTTCTTGCGAAACACGGGACACTCAATTTTCCAGCCAAATCATGCGAAAGATTTGGGGAAAATTGGTGACAGCGGGCGACGGGATTCGAACCCGCGACCCTCGGCTTGGGAAGCCGATGCTCTACCGGTGAGCTACACCCGCGCACAGAATAAAAAATAGTAACTAGTAAATGGTAATTGGCAATTAAAATAAGTAATAAAACTGATTACCACCTACCGGGCTTTTCTAACAATAAAATTATACTTTAAAAATTCGCCGGTGTCAATGACAATGGAGAGTTTACTCCAGGTACGCCAGTGGGTCAACCGGTTTTCCGTCTTTTCTCAGTTCGAAATGAAGGATCGGTCCGGAAAGCGAACCGCTCTCGCCTACGCGTCCAATGATCCTGCCTTTTACGACCTCATTCCCGACGCTTACCAGAAATTCGGAAAGATGCCCGTACAGAGAATAATAACCGTCCAGGTGGTCGATCAGCACCAGGTTGCCGTAACCCATGAACCGGCCCGCGTAGACCACTTTCCCGGGCGCCACGGCGGTGACGTTATCGCCGTACTTGCTGCCGATATCTATGCCGTTGTTCTTGGTCGTCGTATTATACTTTGGGTGAATCACCTTGCCGAACTTGGTGAGCACGGAACCATCGCATGGCCAGGGCAGCCTTCCCTTGTTGATCTCCAGGTAGTTATTGCCCGTGTTCGTTTTTTCTTTTTCCCTTTTCTTTTCCAGAGATACGATCAGTTCCTCGAGCTTGCGCTGCGCGCTCTTCAGGTCTTTTTCCAGCGCTTTTTTATTTTTCTCCTGCTGCGCGACCTTATCCAGGATGCGGTTCTTTTCATTACGCTCATCGTTCAGCCGCTGCAGTTCGCCTTCTTTTTCGTCGCGCCTGGAATTGATGGTATTGATCAGATCTTCCCTCATTTTTTTGTCGGTCAGGTATTTTTCCCAATCGCTCTTGAACTCAAAAAAAGCTCGCTGGTCGTTCTTGGCAAGGATCTGTAGGTAATAGGAAGTAGACATGATCTCGGGCAGCGATTTCGAAGAAAACAGGATCTCCAGCTTATAGAATGGCGTCCATTTGTACAAACGCACCAGCCGTTCCCTGAGGTCGTCCTTGCGTGACCTCATTTTGCTTTCCAGCTGCGCGAGTTCCCTGGTCAGATCGGCAACTTTGTTGCGTTCATAACTCTCCTGAGCCGACAACTCGTCGATATATTTTATCGTGAGACCGATCCCCTCATCGATCTTCTCGATGTGTGCCAGCGTGCCCACTTTTTCCTTTTCAAGCTGCTTGATCTCCTGCCGCACATCGGTAAGTTTCTGTTTCAGCTGGTCAAGTTCCTTCTGTTTCTGGCTGATCTGCGCGGTCAGAAAGCAGACCAGTATCAAGACCAGTTTCATCGCAGGAATTTCCTCAGGGCGATGCTTGAGCCCAGCACACCCAGAACCATGCCGGCAGCCAGGTCGCCCAGCAAAAAATACGTTTTCGGAAAATATATGTTCTGGAAAAAAGTAACGCCGATTCTCACGGTAACCACCGTCAGAATAAAGGCGATCACTGCGCCAATGACCCCCTGGATGAGCCCCTGAAATATGAACGGTGTCACGATGAAATTGTTGGAGGCGCCGACGAGCTTCATAATCTCGATCTCCAGCGAACGCGCAAAGATCGTTAGTTTTATCGTCTGGAATATCACGAATACCACCGACAGGATAATGATCACCAGAAGGCCGATATCAAACGTCGTGATGACCTTGGTTATGCGCTTCAGGTTATCGACCAGCTCGCCGCCGAAGATCACCTCTTTCACGCCTCGCAGCAGCGTGACTTTCTCACTGATCTCCTTAAGACCGGCCATATTGCGGTATTTTGACTGGAGTTTGATCCGCAGAGAAGCGGGCAGGGGGCTGTCTTCAAAAACCTTGAGCACCTCCCGGTTTTCGTTCATTTCATTCTGGAGTTCGGCCAGCGCCACGTCCGGCGAAATATATATGACATCCCTGACCCCGTTGATCTTGAGAATATTGGTCTTCAAGCGGTCGACATCGACATGATCTTCAAGAAAAGTTATGATCTCTATTTTTTCTTCCAGCGAATTGACAAGCGCATAGAGGTTCACGGTCACCAGAGCGAAAACGGACAATAGAAAGAACGATATGGCAGCGACCAGCAGGGACAGCATGAAGAGCGAGCTGTTGCGGGTGATCGTCCGGTACGCTTCTCTAAACCCAAGCCGTAATGCCATTTTATCCGCGCTCGCTTTTTGTTAACCCTGCTTTGATTTTGTCCGGTCACCCATTGCCCGGCCTATTCGGACGGCAGCATTTTGCCGTCCAGGAGCTGAATAACCTGTTTTTTTGCCCTCTTGACCAGGTTCTGGTTATGGGTTGCCGCCATGATTGTGGTCCCTTTCAGGTTTATATCCAGCAGGATATCAAGGATATCGTTGGAGCTGTTGAAATCAAGATTTCCGGTCGGCTCATCCGCCAGTAAGATATAAGGATCGCGTACCAGCGCCCGCGCGATCGCCACCTTCTGCTGTTCACCACCGGATAATTGGTATGGGTAATTGAATTTTTTATGGCTGAGCCGCAGATAGGTCAGGACATCCATGATCTTTTTCTTCAGGTCACGGGGCGGTGTGTCGGTGACCTCAAGGGCGAAAGCCACGTTTTCCTCGACGGTCCGGTCATCAAGGAGCTTGAAATCCTGGAAAATCACGCCGATCTTCCGTCTCAGCAGAGGCACATCTTTTCTTTTCATGAGCCTCAGGTTTTCTTCGAAAACCTTGACCGTTCCCTTACTTGGCTCCTCGTCCTTATAAACGAGTTTCAGGATCGTGCTCTTGCCGGCGCCGGTCGGGCCGGTGAGAAAGACAAAATCGCCTTTTTGCACCTCGAATGAAACATCCTGCAGCGCAATCCAGTCTTTCTGGAAGATCTTGGTTACCTTGTCGAACGATATCATCAGTTTAACTTATGATAACCAGATTTCTTAAACTGTCAAGAACTCCACAAATTACAATGCCTTTCATCACTGTAATCAAACCAATATGTCAATATTAGTATTTATCGTATGATATTATTTCACTGGCGGGTTTGCGGCCCCGGTCTTTTGGAACTTCGGCCGGGTAACCAAGCGGCGTCAGGGCAACGACTTTCACGTCTTCGGGCACGCCCAACAATAGCTTTACCGCTTTTTCTTCGAATGCTCCGATCCAGCACGTGCCCAGCCCTTCGTTAGCGGCAGCCAGGATAATGTGGTCCATGGCGATCGCCAGATCGACCGCGAAAGAGCTCATGTACCCGCCCATCCTGCCCCAGGCGATCTTTTCCAGCGCGCAGCCGCAAACGATCACGTCGGCGTCGGCAATGAACATCTGCCCCCGGCTTGCTTCAGCGATCTGTTTTTTTAACGCCGGATCCCTGACCACGACAAACTTCCACGGTTGGATGTTCTTGGCGGACGGCGCGATCCGGCCCGCTTCCAGGATGCGGTCAAGGACGTCATCGGGTATTTTTTTCGTATCATATTTTCTGACGCTTTTGCGTTTCTTGATAACCTCGTAAAATTCCATCAAAACCTCCTAAAGATTTTCTCTGTCATTGCGAAGCAATCTCAGTCCTCGTGTCATTGCGCGCAATCCTCGTGCGAAGCAATCTCGGCTTTTTCTTATGTAATCCCGTTTATTGCTTCGCAACAACGGGATCTCAATTCGGCAACGCTTCCTGCCATCACTGCGTGTCGGCACTCAGCGGCCGAATTGGACGCGCCCGACGTGATTTGAACACGTAGCCTGAGGATCCGGAATCCTCCGCTCTATCCAATTGAGCTACGGGCGCAAAGGGGGGCGCTGCCCCCCTTTTATCCATTCACTTTTTGATACACGACAATCAAAAACTTCATGGATGCCTTGAATTCCCCCGTCGTCTGTTCTTATACGCCCGGGTGATAACCTTATGCCTCCGCTGTCAGAACCAGCAGCTAAACGCTAACAAGGTCATGCAGCTTCAAGGTGGGGGCTCCCCTTATCTCCACTTACTATTTAACACACAACCATTAAATATTGCGTGGAGGCCTCGGAACCCCCCGTCGTCTATTCTGGTAGCTTCTGCCCCTATATGCCACTTTACGCTACCAGAACCGAATCGGCTGTAAAACTTTTTTATCTAAACAGCCGTCTATTATAGCGAAATAAGTATGATAGTCAACCGGGCTTGACCGGCGGGTATATTATCGGTTTTTAAGTCGAAGGCTAGATAATATCTGCGCTCGTCACAAGTACATATGGCTAAAGAGCTTTATCGACCAGGAATTCACGGTGCCGTTGCCGCCGCCGCCATACACGCCCACGTATAATTTCCAATCGCCGTTCACGGGTAACGGAGGGATCGCAAAACCGCTTATCATAATGGACTGCTGACCTCCGGCGTAATTGCCATCCCATGGTATGCAATACCGGTCGTCTGGGGTAACAAGATACATCACCAGATAACCTGGATTGTTGTGTGTGACATCGACCGTTAATTCAATGGAATCAGTTATCGCTTTGTCTCCGGCACCAGCTATCGTGATCGCGCCGATAAACATCAGCACACTGTCATAAATGCCGACCGGCGTGGTAAACTTTCCAGAGTAGATTAGAAGAGAGCTGTATACTTTAATAGTATCCATGAACCTTGCTGAATCTTCACTGTCTTCAACTTTAACCGTTATCGTATAATGCCCGGTGTCCACCGGCGCGGTCCAATCTATCGTCTGGCCGGTCATGGGAGAAACAGACCCGCCCGACGCGCTCCAGGCATACGTAAGGTCATCGTTGTCTTCGTCAACAGCATCGGCCGTGAGCTGCAGTGTTCCGCCGGTAAAGATCGAATCGAAAGGCGACATCGTGATCCCGTCCATCACGGGTGGGTTGTTTTTTGAACACCCGGTGAAAAAGGAAATAAGTAAAACCGTGATGATGATACAAGAAACTTTATTCATTTTTTCCTCCTTATACTGCGATAATTGTACTCTCATATCATTGGTTGTCAATATCACTGACCAGGCAGCCGCCAGACTTGACCGCACATGGTTATCATATATAATAATTGATCGATCATGTACGAACAATTGAACGAGTTCAAATACACGGCGCAGACTAAGAAAACGTACATCATCTATTTTTTAAAATTCTGGCGGGACGAAGAAAAGAACGATTATATCGCGAAATACCAGATACGGTCCCAGGACCGCGATATCGTGTGGTACGGGCGGATCTCCAAAGAACGGGCGCTCATCGATCTAAATATCAATGCTAAAGACGCAAAATCGATGGACACGAAAGAACTGGAGTCGAAGATCGTCGTTCATTTGAAGAAACTCATCGTCACCGTAATGTTCAAAGGTCTCGACAAGGGGTTTGAAGAACCAAACACCGAATTGGTCTTTTACAAAGAACCCCTGGTCGCAAAAAGAATTTGGTCAGGCTAAAACCATACATTTCCAGACTGTCTGGTTTTGTATGATTTTAAGGCAGTCGCATTGACAACATCGGTAGTCAGATTATAATTCACCCGGTGAATCGTTTTCTCAAACTCGCCTTTTTTCTTTCCGGATGTGCCGGTCTGGTCTATGAGATCATCTGGGTCAAAAAACTAACGCTCGCGTTCGGTACCACGACCGTCGCGACCGCGCTCGTGGTTTCCTCTTACATGGCCGGTCTGGGTCTGGGCAGTATTTTCTGGGGCCGCCGCGTCGACCGGTCACGACAGCCGTTGAAATTGCTGGGACTTTTGGAAACCGGCATCGGCCTCTCATCCCTGATCGTCCTTTTTGTCCTCCAGCACATCGATATCATTTACCAAACTATTTACCAGACCATTGCTTCCGGCATGGTCATGGCCATCGTGATCATCGCCCTGCTGGCTTTTCTGATAATGTTCGTCCCGGCATTCCTGATGGGCGGCATATTCCCCGTGATATCAAAAACATATATCGTCCGAAACCGGGATATTGGCAATGGGATCGGTGTTTTGTACGCGCTCAATACCCTGGGTGGAGTAATCGGCGCCGGTCTCACCGGGTTCATTGCCATCAGATCGATCGGCCTGACCGCTACAAATATTTGCGCGGCTACAGTCAATATCGTGATCGGAATCAGTATGCTGATACTTGCATCATCGCCGTCGCGCTTGCCTGTTGGCGGTCATATTCAAGAGCGTGACGCCGCTGCGGCTAAACCGGTAAAGCAACGATCGGGACGCGATGAAAATATAACCGGTCTCCTGCCGGTTGTGCTCGCCGTTGCGCTGGTGACGGGTTTTGTCGGGCTGGGACTGGAGATCCTGTGGATCCGTTGCCTGAGCATCTTTTTAGCCAACACGACCTACACGTTCACCATCGTGCTGATCGTGTATCTCTCCGGTATCTTTGTTGGCAGCATGTTGTTCGGCAGATTTCTATCGCGCGCCGCCGGTAACCTGACGCTGCTGGTGCTTCTCTGCACGGCCATTGGATTTTTCGTCATTATCACCTCCGGCTTAATGCGCGGGCTGCCGGCGGTTCTGTTCGCCTTAAGCGGTATCATGGAGGTCCCGGTATTGCGCGTGATCATGCCCGGTCTGATCCTGGCCTTGATCCTTATGTTCGTTCCGACCGGTATCATGGGTATCACCTTCCCTGCGCTATGCGCGGTTTACATCAAGAACCTTAAAACAATCGGTTCGCGGCTAAGCATGGTTTACTTCGTGAATGCGATCGGCAGTATTGCCGGACCCCTGGTCGCAGGTCTTGTTTTGATACCGATCCTCGGCGTGGTAAAGAGCATGATCACGCTGGCGCTGGTCATCCTGGTCGCCGGCATCGCGCTTCAGGTGACTATGCTCAGGAGCGGAAATAAACCAGGAACAAAATGGATCGGTGTCCAGGCGGTCATGGTCTTTGTGAGCGTGATCATCGCGGCCGCGGGCATAAAAGATGCGCAGATCCTGCCGCCTTCTTTAATGCACACGCGCACGCGCGCTGACCGCATACTATATTACAAAGAAACGCTTGACGGCACGGTAGTCGCCAGTGAAGACCGCTACACGGGTATCCGCTCATGCAACGTGAACAACAGCGCGGTTATCGGCACGACCTATGATGCGATGAAAGTCGTGAAAATGCTCGGCCATATCCCCTGCATTATCAACCCCCGGGCAAAACGCGCTCTGGTCATCGGCTTCGGCGTTGGCATAACGACCTGGGCATTGTCGCAGCACCCATTGGAGGCCATCGATTGCGTAGAAATATGCCCCGGTGTCAGGTCGGCCGCGAAATATTTCAGCGCTTACAACCACAACGTCGACAGCGATCCCAGGGTCCGCTTCATCGGCGGCGACGGCCGGAACCACCTGCTCGTTACCCGCGAAGTGTACGACATAATATCCTGCGACCCGACGCATCCGACCCTGGGCAGCGGCAACCTGTACACCAGGGAATATTTTGAGCTCTGCAGGGACCGCTTGAGCGGACAGGGCGTTTTTTGCCAGTACCTACCCCTGCACAAGCTTTCGCCTGAAGAATTCAAGACCGCGGTCATGACCTTCGCGTCCGTTTTTCCGCATTCGAACGTGTGGATCGCGCATTCGCACGCGATCATGGTCGGTACGGTCAATGCGCTGCAGATACTCTTCTCTGAACTGCAGTCTTTTGCCGCTTCGGGGATGGATGACATAATGACCGATCCTTACCTCCTGGCCGTGTCACTTGTCCTCGACCAGGACGACGTTGCCCGCCTTTGCCGGGATAAGCCTGCGCTCAACACGGATAACCGTCCGGTCCTTGAATACTTCACGCCGACGAGCCTTAAAAAAGAGAACTGGCAGCTAAATATCGAATCGCTCATGTCCAAACGGTCCGACATCAATTCAGTGATAACCTCGATCACTGATCAGACAGCATTGAAGCAGTACCTTGCCGGTCAAATCTATTTTATCCAGGGACTGAAGTTCATGAACCAATCCAAGCAACGGCAGATGATCGAGGAATTCAAAAAGGCGGCCGCGGTCAACCCCCAGAACGAGGAAATAAAAAAATTCATTGAAAATTCGTCCCAAAATTAAATGGAACGCAGGTATTCAGCTGACGTTAAAAAATGCTCATTTTCCCTCTTGACAAGATAAAAATAATGAATACAATTATAAAATTATAAAGGAGGATTGATGAAAAAGCTTCTTGTCCTTATGTTCTTGGGTTTGGCATTTATTGCCTGTGATTACGCAAAAGAGGCGGTGGAATTGAATCCGGACATAGAGATCACGTGGATAAATCCAATAGGATGGTACACTTATCCGGGAGATTCGTCTAGTGCCCAAATCAGTGATGTCTATTTCGTCAATGAAAATTCGCTAGATTGTTACCTAAGGGAATTAATTTATGAATATAGCGACGTATACGGCAGTACTCCCTTTTTCCGCTCCGAACCGTTCCCGCTGTACGCGAAGGTCGAGGGCATTGTTGAACGCCCATATGTGGATACCACGATAATCAACAATCTCCGACTGCCGCTAGGCCATGCCAGAACCCACATGACGGATAACGGCACGCACTCGGTAAGGGCATTGCTCAAGTTTGTCTATTCGGACGAGTTATTTGAAGCGTATGATACCGCCACAGTATGGTTTGGTATCTACATGATCGATACTACTAATTCATTCTGATCGATCAACAACATTAACAAAAAGGGGCTCGAAAAGAGCTCCTTTTTGTTTTACTTGGTGACCGTTCAGGCGGTTAGTCGATGGTCATGAAGCTTTGAATATTTTCTTCAGCGCCTTCTCAAAGATATCCAGACCGACCTGCATCTCTTCCTCGCTGATGATCATCGGCGGCACGAACCGGATCGCCGTCTCGCCGGCGCCGAGCAGGAGCAAACCCTGCTTGAAGGCCTCGTAAACGACCGCGTCACGCTTGTCCTTGACGGGTTCCTTGGTGATCGCGTCCGCCACCAGCTCGATCCCGATCATGAGTCCCTTGGCGCGGACATCACCGATAAACTCATACCGCCGGGCAAGTTCGCCCAGCCGCGCCAGCGTTATCTCGCCGAGACGGGCCGCGTTGTCAATGAGTCCGCCTTCCAGCAATTCGATCGTCTTTGATGCGGCCGCGCAGGAAACCGGATTACCGCCGAAGGTCGATGCGTGCGAACCCGGCGGCCAGTCCATGATCCCGGAGTTGGCGACGCATATCCCCAGGGGTAAGCCCGATGCGATGCCCTTGGCAATACAGTAAATATCCGCCTTGACATGGACGTGCTCGATCGCGAACATCTTGCCGGTCCTTCCCATCCCGGACTGGACCTCGTCAGCGACCAGGAAGATGCCGTACTTATCGCACAGGTCCCTGAGCGCCGGCAGAAAACCGGGCGGCGGTATGACATACCCGCCTTCGCCCTGGATCGGTTCCACGAACATGGCCGCGACCTCTTCGGGCGGAGCGATTTTTTTGAAAACGAAATTTTCAATGTATTTCACGCATTCGAGGTCGCACGACGGATACTCAAGGTGAAAGGGACAACGGTAGCAATACGCGTACGGAGTGTGCGTTACTTCGGGCAACAGCGGTGCGAAATACCTTCGCTGGCCGACCTTGGACGCAGTCAGCGAAAGGGCACCGAAAGTGCGGCCGTGGAACGAACCGGTGAACGCGATGTACCGGGGACGGCGCTTGGAATAGCGGGCCAGCTTCATGGCGCATTCTACGGCTTCCGCGCCCGAGTTGGCGAAGAACACCTTTTTGTTCTTGCCGCCGGGCACGATCTCGGCGATCTTTTCCGCCAGGTCGATCTGGTAGGGATAGTAGAAATCGGTCCCCGACATGTGGATGAGCTTTGAAGCCTGGCTGCAGATCGCTTTCACGATCTCGGGATGGCAATGACCGGTCGCCACCACGGCTATGCCGGCCGAAAAATCGAGAAAGACATTGCCGTCGACATCCGTGACCCACACACCGGATCCTTTTTCAACGACCGCCGGGTAAGACCGCGTGTAAGAGGGCGAAATGTATTTCTTATCTCTTTTTAAAAATGCCCGCGCTTTAGGTCCGGGCAGCGCCGTATTGATCTTAGGTTTCTTGATCATTATTCTTTCCATGTATCGATCTGAGCTTTCTGAAGCGCTCCCGAATAATCGACATATATCGTTTTGATCTCGGTGAATATCTCGTAAGCGGTCCAGCCGCCCTCGCGGTGCCCGTTGCCGGTGTTCTTCATGCCGCCGAACGGCAGATGGCACTCCGCGCCGATCGTCGGCGCGTTTACGTAAACGATGCCGGTCTCGGCGAGCTCCATCGCTTTATGCGCGTAATTCAGATTTTTCGTATAGATGCTCGAAGACAAGCCGTATACGGTTCCGTTCAGGATCTCGACCGCATCTTCAAAATTTTTCGCCTTCAGCACCGACAACACCGGTCCGAAGATCTCTTCCTGGGCAAGCCTCATCTTTGGCGTCACATCCACGAACACCGTGGGTTGCATAAACCAGCCGCCGGCATGCGCGCCCTTGTCCAGTATGGCGCCGCCGGTCAGCAGCCGGGCGCCGTCTTTCTTGCCGATATCCATGTATGTCATCACCGATTCGCGCTGCGCCTTGCTCACGCACGGACCCATTTCCACGCTCTCGTCCAGGCCGTCGCCGACTTTGATCTTCTCCACGCGGGATTTAAGCATGGTGATGAATTTTTCGTAGACCGGCTCCTCAATTATGAGCCGCGACGTCGCCGTGCATCTCTGTCCGGTCGTGCCGAACGCGCCCCACAGCACACCCTCGAGGGCAAGGTCGAAATCGGCGTCCGCCAGCACGATCTGGCCGTTCTTTCCGCCCAGTTCCAGGGAACAACGCTTCAACGTCTTGCCGCATACTTCGCCGATCCGTCGTCCGATCTCGGAAGACCCGGTGAACGAGATGCCGACAAGATCCTGGTGACTGAGCATCGCTTCGCCCAGTTCTCCGCCGCCGCCGTAGACGATGTTCAAAACGCCGGGCGGAAGCCCGGCTTCGTTCAATATCCGGACCAGTTCGCCGGCCGAAGCCGGTGTATCGGTCGCCGGCTTGATGATCGCGCAGTTGCCGCTGGTTATTGCCGGCACGATCTTCCACGACGGGATCGCCATGGGAAAATTCCAGGGGGTTATCATCCCCCACACGCCCATGGATTCGCGTTTGGTCACGCATGATTTGTTTTCCAGCTCCGAGGGCACTGAATAGCCGTAATAATGGCGGCCGATGTTCGCCGCGTAGAGCACCGTATCGATCGCTTCCTGGACATCGCCCCTGGTTTCTTTTATGACCTTTCCCATTTCACGGGTCATTAACCGGGACAGTTCTTCCTTACTCTTTATCATTAATTCCGCGGCGCGGCGCATGATCTCCGATCTCTTGGGCCAGGGCATGGCGCGCCAGCCTTTAAAGGCTTTCTTGGCCGCGACCACGGCGTCGTTCAGGTCCGCGGCATTGGATTTCGGGAAAATGCCGATCACGTCATCATTATTGGCGGGGTTGCGGTTCTCGAATGTCCGCCCCGATTTGGTGTCAACGAACTTTCCATCAATATAATTCTTATAGCGTATCATCAAAGCCTCCTTATCGTTATGGTTGATCGTTCACTGAACCGTAAAACCGTTGATTTTACGGCGCCTGGCCATTCGCTTTTGGTTCTCACCCACGTTAATGAACAGCGGGCCAGCATTAAGTATAGCAATTTTTCGCTCTAAGTCAAGTTTTGATTGACTTAACAGTATAAATATATATAATAAATTTATGAAGCTTAGTCCATTCATGAAGAACAGATTAGATCATAAAAGAGTCACCGCCTTGGTGCTTTTTGCGTTATCGTCGTCCCTCCTTATCTTCTGCGGCTTGCCGCCCCGGGAGAAAGCGGCCGACATCCTCAGCAAGGGGCTTTCCGACGAATCGGCGATCATCAGAGTGAATGCGGCAAAGGGCTACGCGGCGCTGGGCGACCGCCGGGGCCCCGAGTACCTGTCCAAGGCACTGGCAGATGAGGATAAAGAAACGGTGGTCGCGGCGCTGAACGCGCTGTACGAGACCGGGGAATCGCAGCTTTTGCCGGTCATCATTCAGCTCACCCAGAGCGACAATCCCATGCTGCGCACCGAGGCCTTCCGCCTGGTGGCTATTATTCATGACACCGTTTCCAGGAATATCCTGGTCAAGGGGACAAAGGATAAGATCGCCAAGATCCGGCGGATCGCGTTTAGAAATCTGGAATCCTACGGCTTTAGAGAGCTCATCCGTACCGGACTGCGCGATGTCGACGCGTTGACACGGATCGCCGCCGCGACCGCGCTCGGCAAACTCGGCGAACCGGGCATGGAGAACTTTGTACGCCGGGAACTCGACCCGAAAAAATTCAGCGCCGAGGTCTGGTCCCAGGGAACCATCGCGCTGGCAGAGATCGGCGACACCGCAAGCATCGCCTTTATCCGGGAACTGCTGGTCGATACGCCATGGGACTTGAAGGTCGCGGCAGCCGAAGCGCTGCTTATCTTAAAGGACCGGACCGGCATTGAGACCATCGAAGGCGCCCTGAAATCGAACGATCCCTTTGTACGGGTCAAGGCAGTCGAAATTGTCCAGCGATTTCCGCTCGGCGAACTGTACGAAACCGTCAAGGAAACGACCGCCGACCAGTACATCAATGTCTCGATCGGTGCGATCAATGCACTGATCGCGTATCACAAGAAAGAATCATTCCCGGTTTATGAAAAATTATTGAACGCGCCAAACCCGCTCTTAAAGATCGCCGCCGCGACCGCGTACCTCTCCGACAAATGATCCCGCATGGCGCTTAAACTTTACAATACCCTGACGCGCATACTCGAGGAATTTGTACCGCTGCGGGAGACGGTCGGCATCTACACCTGCGGCCTTACGGTTCAGGGACACCCCCACATCGGTCACATGCGTTCGTTCATGTCGCGCGATGTCCTCGTTCGCTGGCTAGAGTATCTCGGTCATGCGGTCAATGTGTTCGAGAATTTCACTGACATCGACGACAAGATCATCGAGAAGCAGAAAGAATACAATATCGACTGGCGCCGGATCGCGGATGACAATATAACCAAATATCTCTGGGCGTGCGACCGGCTGAACATCCGTCGGGCCACGTTCTATCCGCGGGCGACGCAGCATATCGAGGAGATCATCGCGCTCGTCGAGAAGCTGGTGGAAAAGGGCTATGCCTATGAAAAGCAGGGAGACGTTTACTTCCGGGTCCGCCGGTTCAAGAATTATGGCCGGTTATCGCGCAAGAGTATCGACGAGCTCATCGTGGGCGCTCGGATCGATCCTTCGGAGCGCAAGGATGATCCCCTGGATTTCGCACTCTGGAAAAAATCCAAACCCGGCGAACCCTGCTGGTTAAGTCCCTGGGGTAAAGGCCGGCCCGGATGGCATATTGAATGCTCGGCCATGTCCATGCTCCATCTCGGCACGACCTTCGACATCCATACGGGCGGCGAAGACCTCGTTTTCCCGCATCATGAGAACGAGATCGCGCAATCGGTCGCGGCGACCGGCGACGCCTTTGCCCGTTACTGGCTCCACACCGGCTGGGTAACGCTTACCGGCGAAAAGATGTCGAAATCAACGGGTCATTTTTATCTCATTGAAGACCTGCTGAAGGACTATGCCCCCAATATTATCCGGCTCTACCTTATCAGGACCCATTACCGCAGCCAGATCGATTTTTCCACGGACCGGCTTGATGAAACACGGTCCGCGTACTTGAGGATCCAGACCTTTATCCATGGTTTCAAGGAGCTGCCGGTCGTCGCCAAGCCGCTGTACCTGGAGGAATTCACCGAGGCGATGAACGATGATCTCAATACGTCGCGCGCGCTCGCGGTGATCTTCAATCTGATCAACAAGGGTTACGAAGATAAGGACCCTGATCCCGCGATCGCCTCCAGCGTGAAATTCTATCTTGCTATCCTGGGATTCACGGATGACCTACCCAAAGAGCCGTTCGATGAACTGATGACAATTTTTAAGGATGTCCGGTGCAAACTGGAGGAATCAAACCGCAAGGACCTCTTTGATACGGCGGCCGCTTCCTTTTTCCGGCGCTTTGATACGGTCCGCAGTCTTGATGACATCTTCCCCAGCCTGGTCCATACCCTGCTGGCGATGAGAAACCAGCTGAGAAAGGATAAAGATTACGCCCTTGCCGATTTTATCAGACAGGCGCTGGGTGCCCGTAAGATCCAGGTGCTTGACAAAGACGCCGCGGTCAGCGATTACCGTCTGGAGGTGACTTAACATGATCGTACAGGTGACGAACGTTAAACGGGGCATGGTGATAAAACTGGAAGGGGTCCCCTACACGGTGCTGGAGGTGACTCACATTACGCCCGGCAACTGGCGGGGAATGGTGGCCTGCCGGCTGCGCAGCCTGACAAACAACTTGTCCAAGGAAATAAGGTTCCGCTCGACCGAACGAGTGGAGGAAGTTGAGATCGAAGAAATCGAAATGGAATATATCTATTTTGCCGACGGCAATTACTACTTCATGAATTCGGAAAATTACGAACAGTTGTACCTGGATCGCGAGATCATCGGCGACTACGCGAAATTGCTGACGCCCAACATCCGGGTGAAAGTCGAATATTTCGATGGCAAGCCGTTCGGCATCATTCTGCCCAAAACCGTGACCCTTAAGGTCATCGAAACGCAGGCCCACATGAAGGACGCGACGGCCCAGGCGCAGACGAAACCGGCCACCCTGGAAGGGGGCCACGTCTGCCAGGTGCCGGCATTCATCCATGTCGGCGAACTGATCAAGGTAAACACCGAAACCGGCGAATACCTGGAACGAGCATAGGAGGCAATCATGGCTGACGATCTGCAGGAAGAGATCAAGAAAATAGCGGAGAAGATCCCGGGCTGTCTCTATGTCAGCCTCGTCGGTTACGACGGGATATCGGTCGCGCAGCACATCAATGAAGGTGAACACGAAATAACCCTTTACGATGCCGAGATCTCGTCGTTAATGCTGGCATCGCGGGAAGTCAAGAACAACTTGAACCTGGGGAACGAACGTGAACTGATCTGGCTGACCGACAAATACTTCCTCGTTATCTATCCGGCGGGCAGCGATTATTTTCTGTATGCCTGTTTGAAACCCGCGGGTTCCAATCCCGGTGTCGCCAGGATCGAATTGAACAAAGGCCGCGACACGCTGGCCAAAATACTCTACCCCCAGGGTTAACGCCCGGACCGCGACCACCAGTCCCGGCGAGGCCAGACATAAAACATCTGTGCATCAAGATCCTCGCGGCCGTCATCGCGGGGATCATCCTTCAGTCGCTTTTCAGACTGCCGGCTCTGGCGATCGTCATCGCCGGCTCCGCCGTCATCGTCCTGGCCTTTTTGTGGCGCCGGGAACTCCTGCTGGTCGCGCTCTGTTTCGCCTCCGCGTTCAACACCCGTCTTCGCGAACCGGTCCAGGCGCCGTTCGGCAGCCGCGAAGTGACATACCTGTGCACGGTTACGGCTGAAGATCACGGCGAACGCTGGACCAGGCTTTCCGTGCAGATCAAGAAAGCCGCCGTGCCCGGTGACACGGTCGCTTACGATCTGCCCGCTGAATTCTACGCGGTCACGCACGAGCCTTGCCTGGGCAAGACGCTGTTCATCAAAGGTCATCTCAGGCCTTCGCGATCGCCGCACCGCCCCAATCTGCTGACCGGCCGGATCATTGCCAGTGATCACTCATGCAGTTTCACCGGCGCGCTCTTCGACCGGATCAGCGCGTATATCGACGGTCTATTCCGCTCGTTCTTCGACCGTAATGACTACAATCTCGCCAGCGGCCTCATCCTGGGCGGGAGCAGCCGTGTCGGCAACGCGCTCCGGGAAAGCTTCACCCGCGCCGGCGTGCTGCACATCCTGTCTGTTTCCGGTCTGCACGTGGGTTTCGTGGTTTCGTTCATCGGCGCGCTCCTGCTTTTCGTACCGCTGCCCCCGAAGGCAAAGCTGCTCATTGTGCTCATCGTCCTTTTTATCTATGCCGGCATCACCGGTTTTCGGCCCAGTGTCGTGCGGGCCGCGCTCATGGCTGGTCTTTTCGGGCTTGCCCTGGTCAGCCAGCGCCGGGTCGACAGCGTTCATGTGCTCAACGTGTCGGCCCTGATACTCCTGATCATGGATCCGCTGATCCTTTTCGACATCGGCGCCCAGTTGTCCTTTGTTTCGGTATACGGAATTGTTTGTCTGTATCCCCGATGGCAGCCCTTGTTCACAAGCCGCGTCCGTTCCGGTATTCTGCGCCAGATCATCTCGCTGATGACCGTCTCCCTGTGCGCCCAGCTTTTTGTCTCACCCCTGCTGATCCAGTACTTCAACCGGACCCAGCCGGTCGCGGTCATCTCCAACCTGTTCATCGTACCCTTGACTACGATCATCACCTATATGCTCTTCGCCTGCATCATGGTCAGCCCGCTCTTGCTCCCCGCCGCCAAACTGTTCGCGGTCGCGGCTTCCGCCCTGCTCGCCGCGCTCTGCGCGCTCGCCCGGTTCTTTTCCTCGCTGCCCTTTTCGTCGGTCACGATCTCTATGCCCGCGCTGTCCGCCGTCATGTTCTTCTTCCTCTTCGTTCCCAGGTTCAGGCTCATCGCCATATATTTCATGCTGGGATTTGCCGTGATCTTGTCCGCTGCGGCTTTCTCGCCCTGCCTGCAGGCGCGCATTTCCAGGAACGCATGCCTGCTCGATCTCTCATCAAGCCAGACCGTGCTCTACGCCCCGAAAGGCGCGGCCTCGCCCGGCGTCTTTCAGACCGACGCCGCCGGCTGCGATTATTTTATCGGGCCGCCGGACCAGGGAGTGGAGGCAAAACAATGTATCGGGCTGCCCGGTCCGTTTCAGCGCACGCGCATTAAGCTCGGCGATATCATGCTCGAGCTCGATCCGGGCCTGCGCGTCACTTACGGTCGGCAAACCATGGGTATCGATAATGCAAGTGCGGTGCTGGATAACGATGATGTGCTGTATCAACTGACCAACGGACAGAAATTCTGCGCGTTTCGGACCCGGCGCCGCGGTTCATTGCTCGATCTTATCGTAAGCGACCTTCGGCTCCTGGCGATAAGGGTCTGGCTGTTATTCTAGACTGCCGATTTCCTTTTCCACTGCCCTGAGGATCTCGTTCGATTTTACGAGGTCCTTCATTTTGTTGTGATCCGCGTACAGGGGCCGGTCTTCTTCAAGGTGCGGCACGTGCCGGCGGATGATCTGCCGGGCGATGTTGGCGCCCTTCCCCGGATTGAACTCGCGGAAATCCAGGGCCTGCGCAGCGGCCATGTATTCGATACCCAGGACCCCATACGCGTTATCGATGATCTGAAGGTTCTTCAGCGCCGTATTCATCCCCATGGAAACAAAATCCTCCTGGTCGGCGGCGGCCGGTATCGATTGGATCGATCCGGGCATGGAAAGAATCCTCTGTTCGACGATCAGGGTATCAGCCGTGTACTGGCTCAGCATCATGCCTGAATAGAACCCGGGGTCCTTGGTCAGGAAAGCCGGCAATCCCTGGCTCAATGCCGGGTTGACCAAACGGTTCATCCGGCGCTCGGAAAGAACGCAGACCATGGTCACGGCGGTGCCGATCATGTCCATTGGTAACGAGATCGGCGATCCCTGAAAATTGGCGCCGGTCAGCGTCAGCTTGAACTCGGGCATAAAGATCGGGTTGTCAGCGACCGCGTTGAGCTCGATCTCGACCTGCTTACGCGCGTGGGCTACGGCATCGTGCGCGGCGCCGACCACCTGGGGCGAAGAACGCATGGAATAGGCATCCTGCACCTTGGTCTTGATCTTCCCTGATAAGATGTCGCTGCCCTGGATACATTTCATGATCGCGCGGGCCGAACGGACAGCGCCGGCAAAGCCCCGAGCCTGGTGCAGCCGCACGTCATAGGGTTTCATGTTGGCATAAAGTGCTTCCAGGGTCATCGCGCATGCGATCTCGGACTGTTTGAGCCACTGGTTGACATCGTGGAGTTCCAATGCGCAGATCGCGGCGATCAAGTTCGAACCGTTGATCGCGGCCAGACCGTCCCGGGCGTGTAATCCGGGGACCGTGATCCCCGCCTTGGCGAACGCCGCGGCGCCGGGCATCCTCTCATCTTCGTAAAATGCCTCGCCCTCGCCGAGCAGTAGCAGCGCCATCTGCGCCATGGGCGCCAGGTCGCCGCACGCTCCCACCGAACCCTTGGTGCATACGACCGGCGTCACCCCCTTGTTCAGCATTTCCATCATGGTTAGGGGGATCTCAACGCGGCATCCGGACTTTCCTTTGGACATCACGTTGATGCGGGAAGCAAGCGCGCCCCGCACGTGTTCGACGGGCGCCGGGTCGCCGATGCCGGCGGCATGATTATACACCAGGTAACGCTGAAACCGTTTCACCTGATCGTCGGAAAGGACCTTTTCCGAGAACTCGCCGATGCCGGTGTTGGTCCCGTACATGATCTCCCGCGCTTTCAATTTTTCTTCAAGCATCAAACGGCATTTCTTAATATCTTCGATCGACTGGTCGTGGATCTCGACCGGCTCATGATCCCGGGCAATGGCGACCAGTTTCTCAATGGTCAGGCTCTTTCCATCAAGTACTATTGGCATTGATTCTCCTTAGGTCACACGGATATAACTGTTCTTCGTTTCAAAAAAAGCACGTAATTATAACCATTTGCCCGGGACTGTCAAGCTGACCGATTACAGAGCTCTAATGAAATGCACTCGACACCACGATCCCCGGGTAATCAATTGACAAATCCCCTGCAATATATATACTAAGGGCACAATTTATTATGGACTCTCGATGAGAAAAAACATTATCCCTGGAGATCAAAGGCATGAGCCGCGTTGAAGAGCATCCGATCCTGCGGATACCGGATCCTGATCCCGTGACGTTCTACTTCGCCGGACGACCTTTGACCGCGCGCCGCGGTGAGGTCATATCCAGCGCGCTATTTGCGCACGGCATCCGCATCTTTGGGACGCATCCCCATGACCGCTCGCCCCAGGGTATTTTTTGCGCGAACGGGCAGTGCGCCCAGTGCCTGGTCATAGCCGACGGCCTGCCGGTCAAAGCCTGCATGGTCCCGGTGCGCGAAGACATGAAGGTCTATCCGCTGCCGGGTTACCCGGAACTGCCCGCAGTGCCGAGAAAAGACATCACTTTCACCGATATCCAGGAGGTCGCCTGCGACCTGCTCATCGTCGGCGCCGGCCCCGCGGGCATGGGCGCTGCCCTGGAAGCGGCTGATGCCGGGCTTTCGGTGTTGCTGGTCGATGACAAGCAGACCCTGGGCGGTAAACTGGTTCTCCAGACGCATCTGTTTTTTGGCGCGGCGAACGAGTGCTACGCGGGTACGCGCGGCGTCGAGATCGCCGGCATCCTGGCGCGGGAGATCGCGCAGCGCCCGAATATTAAGGTCATGACCGACTCCATGGCCGTGGGTGTTTTTACCGACGGCAAGGTCGGCATCGTTTCCGGCGCCAGATACCAGCTGGTGACGCCCAAGAGCCTCCTGGTCGCCGCGGGCGCCCGCGAAAAAGCGATAATTTTTCCGGGCTGCGACCGGCCGGGTGTTTACGGCGCTGGCGCTTTCCAGACCTTGCTCAACCGCGACCTGGTCAGACCATCAGAGAGACTTTTTATCGTGGGTGGCGGCAATGTCGGTTTGATCGCGGCCTACCACGCGCTCCAGGCCGGCATCACCGTGGTCGGGCTGTGCGAAGCCCTGCCCGATGTCGGCGGCTACTGGGTCCATGCCGACAAGATCCGCCGCCTGGGCGTGCCCATATACACATCCACCAGTATCGTCGGGGCGAGCGGCAAAGACAGCGTTGAATCAGTGACCGTCGCCCGGGTCGACGAGAAATGGAACATCATCCCCGGCACATATCAGACCTACGCTTGTGACACTCTCCTCATCGCGGTCGGACTGGAAAGGGTATGTGAACTGCACGATATGGCAGTGGCGGCGGGCATGGATGCCCATCTTGCCGGTGACGCCGAAGAGATCGCCGAAGCATCGGCCGCGATGTTTTCCGGCCGGCTGGCCGGCCGGCGCATCGCCGGGAAACAGGGTAAGAAAACGTCGGTCCCCGGGCACTGGGAGGAGTTGACATCGATCCTTAAATCCAAGCCGGGCCGTGAAGATCTGCCGGTCTTAGTCCAGGGTGAAAACGCCCGGATCTTCCCGGTGTTAGGCTGTCTTGAATCGATCCCCTGCAACCCCTGCGCAGAAGTCTGCCCCCAGCAGGCCCTGAGTATACCGGAATCAGGCGGGATATTGCCCCGCGCCGACTTTGACGGGACCTGCACCGGCTGCACGAAATGCGTCACGGCGTGCCCGGGCCTGGCGATCACGCTCGTGGACATGACGCCGCGCGCGTCGGGCAAAGCCAGAGTGACCATCCCGTTCGAGCTTCCCATTTCATTCAAACCTGGCGACATTGTGCCGGTGAGCGGCTGGAAAGGCGAAGACCAGGGGACGGGCAGGGTCCTTGAGATCTTTGACCGTCTTGGCCATTCGCCCTGCCGGATCGCCTGTCCGGCCGACGTCCGTGCCCAGGGTTATATTCAATTCATCCGCCAGGATCAATACGAAGAAGCGATCCAGCTCTTGCGCCGCGACCTGCCGCTACCCGGCGTGTGCGGCCGTGTCTGCTATCATCCCTGTGAAACAGAATGCGTGCGCAAGGATGTTGACGAACCCGTCGCTATCTGCGGATTGAAGCGGTTCGTCGCGGACTGGGCGCGCGAGCATTCGGTGCCCATCCAACCGCAGCCCGTGACCAAGAAAGAAAAAATCGCCGTTGTCGGTTCGGGCCCGGCCGGTTTGGCCTGTGCCAATGAATTATCGTACCGGGGTTACGCGGTGACCGTGTATGAAGAAAAGGATAAGGCCGGCGGACTGCTGCGATGGGGCATCCCCGCATACCGGCTCCCTGAAAATATTCTCGACTATGAACTGAACTTGCTGGTCCAGCAGGGCATTGCCATAAAATTAAGCACGCGGGTTGCGGATGCCCAAAAACTCATGGCTGACGGTTATTCAGCCGTATTCCTGGCCCCGGGGGCTTTAAAAGCCATGCCTGCCGGGATCCCCGGCGAAGATCTGGAAGGCGTTCATGACATGCTTACTTTCCTGGAACAGGTTAAATCCGGCGCGATCAAGCGGCTCAGCGGCACGGTTTGCGTGATCGGGGGCGGAAACTCGGCGCTGGATTCGGCTCAGACCGCTTTGCGGCTGGGGGCCAGCGACGTGCGTATCCTCTACCGCCGTTCCCGCGAACAGATGCCCGCCCATGACCGGGAAGTGGACCAGGCGCTGGCCGAAGGCGTCGGCATTGATTTCCTGGTGGCGCCGGAATCGATCACCGGCGAAGCGGGCAAGGTCAAAGCGATCGAGCTCATCCGCATGAAACTTGGTGAACCGGATGCGTCCGGCCGCGCCCGGCCCGTGCCCATTCCCGGATCCAAATTCACGCTCAAGGCCGATCATGTGATACTGGCGATCGGGCAGCAGCCGGCCTTTGACGGACTGGCAAAGGGGCTGATCCTGACCAAGTGGGGCACGATCCAGGCTGATGACAAGACGCAGGCAACCACTTGTCCTGGCGTATTCGCCGGCGGCGATGCCGTGACCGGAGCATCCACAGTCGTGTCCGCGTTCGGCGCGGGTAAACGGGCGGCCGAATCGATCGATCTTTTCCTGCGCGGCCTTGATCAATCAACAACACGGCATGAGATTGCGGCCAAATCGCCTGCCTGCTGGAGCTCGTCGGTGAAAAAAGCAGCTCGGGCGGTCCCCGATGAACTGCCGCCGCGTCAGCGCAGTCAGAATTTTGATGAAACCGTCCGTGTTTTGAGCGAGGAAGCGGCCCAGCAGGAAGCAGCGCGTTGCCTGGGCTGCGGCGCCCTGAGCGAGTGCCTTCCCGGAACCACGTACTGCGAGCGCAACAGCGGCCTCGAGCAGACAAGCCCGATCCTGGATCACGCCCGCCTTGTCATCCTGGAGGTCGATCCCGGCATCGCTGCCATGGTTGCCAGCATCCGCGTTCAGGACCAAGCGGTCGCGAAACCGATCGCGACCGTCATTCCACCGGCCAGCCACGATGATGTGATCCTCTGCCGGTGCGAACGCGTAACGGTCGGCGAGGTGCGCCGCTTCATCCGTCAGGGTGTCACGGACATGAATCAGTTAAAAGCCCTGCTCCATATCGGCATGGGCGCCTGCGGCAGTAAAACATGCGGACCGCTTATTCATGCGCTTTTCCGGCGCGAGGGCATAGCCAGGACGATGATAACGCCTTTCGTACCAAGGCCTCTGACCACTGAAGTCCCAATGGGATATTTTGCCGGCACTGGCAACCTTAACGTCAAGAAAGAGAAACCGTGAGTAAAACGACTTTCGATCTCATCATCATCGGCGCCGGATCGATCGGCGTGCCGACAGCGTTGAACGCACGGCGGCAGGGTCTGAGCGTGCTGGTTCTGGACCGGCTTGCCTCTCCTGGTCAGGGTGAGAACAAAAGCGCGATCGGCGGCATCCGTGCGACCCATTCAGATCCGGCAAAGATCCGCATCTGCCTTCGTTCACTGGAGGTCTTCCGCGAGTGGCATGATAAGGAAGGCAGCGATCTGGGATGGCAACAGGGCGGTTATCTCTTCCCCATTTACCGCGAGCCCGATGAAAAGACCATGAAATCCCTGCTCGAGATCCAGCACAACCACGGTCTTAACATCGACTGGATCAGCCCTGCGCAAGTCAAGGATCTCGTGCCCGGCATCAACGAAGAAGGACTCCGGGGCGGCACCTATTCGCCGGAAGACGGCAATCTATCACCGCTCCTGACAGTCAACGCTTTTTATTTCGCCGCGCTTGCCGGCGGGGTTGAATTCCATTTCCACGAAGCGGTTCGCAGCGTTGTCGTCGAAAACGAGCGTGTTACCCGGGTGATCACGGACACCAATAAATACGCCTGCAAGTTCGTGCTCAATGCCGCGGGCATCGGCGCCGTCGAGATCGGCCGCATGGTCGGCCTTGACCTTCCGATCTTCCCGGACTCACACGAAGCCGGCATTACCGAACCGGTCGCCCGGCTCTTTAACCCGCTGGTCGTGGACATCCGTCCTACCCCGGGCGGCAAGAACTGTTACTTCTATCATAATTCGGCCAACCGCATAGTCTTCTGCCTTACCCCTGATCCTCTGTACCCCGGCACCGACCACCGGTCCCATTCCAGTTTCCTGCCCATCGTCACCCGCAAGATGATCGATCTCCTGCCGCGGCTTTCCAATATCAGGATCAGGCGGGTATGGCGCGGCTGTTATCCTCAGACGCCGGACGGCATGCCCGTCGTGGGTGAGGCGCTGCAGGCGCGTGGTTATTTTTATGCGGTGGGGTTATGCGGCCAGGGCTTGATGCTGGGACCAGGCCTTGCTCAGGACCTGGTAAGTCTCATGTCAACGGGCAAACCGATCACCGAGGACGCTGCCTGGAGATCATTGAGTTTGCAGCGAAGTTTCAAGACCACCGAATCACTGAAATAATTTCTTCCCCTGCTGAAAAGCACTGCCGGATCAAAATCCGATCGATCAACTGAAGTATTGGACTGCGTTTGAGAAAATATGGAACCCGTCACCCAGCCGGTCGGTCTTTTGACGGGTGTGGTTGGGGTGCTGCAGATAAGAAATATGGCGCTCGGGATGGGGCATAAGCCCGAGGATCCTCCCCGAAGTGTCCGTGATGCCGGCGATATCCAGCATTGAGCCATTGGGGTTGTCGGGATAGCCGGCCGGTTCTCCGTTTTCGGCCACATACTGTAAAACGATATGGTCACGGATCCGTTTCAGCATTGCCTTGTTCCTGACCACGAATTTGCCTTCGGCATGCGCCACGGGCATGGTGATGATCGGCTTGAGGTCCTTCGTGAACACGCATTTATTCTTCAAGACCCGCATGTGTACCCACCGGTCTTCGAAGCGTTCCGAATCATTGGTTATGAGACTGACGCGCTGGGGTTCAAAATAGTGCTTGAACGCGGGCAGGATCCCGCATTTCACCAAAAGCTGGAAACCATTGCATATGCCCAGGATCAAGTTACCCCGTTCGATAAATGTCAGGACCTTGTCACGGAGCTTGCATTTTATCTCATTGGCAAGTATTTTGCCCGCCGAAATATCATCCCCATACGTAAACCCGCCGGGGAAAACCAGTATCTGGTAGTTCCGGATCGACCGTGTCTTGACCTCATCGATGTACATGCGCCTGGTCAGAGCGCCGGCCGCGGCAAACGCATGCTCGGTCTCAAGATCGCAATTCGTGCCGGCGGCCCGTACGATCAAAACGTTTGGTTTCATTCTTTAAGGGATACCCGGATCGTTCTCTTTTCGATACTGATGCTGACTTTGTTTTCCCGGGCCAGCCAGCCCAATCCCAGGTAGAACAGGTTGACCGGCAACCCGGTTTTGCGCTGCAGTTTGGTGATCACCATGTCGCCTTCCGCCCGCAGCTTTTTCCAAATATCACCGGCAGCATTGCCGATTTTAACTATCATCAAACCTCCTCTTAAGTCCTGGCCGGAATTAAATAGCAATCAAGATGCTCTTTATCTTTATTTTTCTTCATCCGCCCTTAATGTGCAATAATGTTTGAGAGAAAGCGAGTAATTAAAAAGACCTTAACTGAGATCGAATTCCATGCCCTCGCGCGCCGCTTCGATCTTCAGCTGAGGATAGGCACGGCTGCAAGTCGCTACAATATCATCGATGAATTCATCGTTGCTGAACGGGTCATGGTGAGTGAAGACCACATGCTTGACGCTGCTTTCCTGAGCCAGCTGCATGACCTGCGAAAAGGTCGAATGTCCCCATCCGATCTTGGTCTTGTAGATCTCGTCGGTGTACTGGGCGTCATGGATAAGGACATCGGCCTTCTTGACGAAATCCGCGAATTTCCTGAACCGACCCTTGATGTTCCCGTGCATGATCTCGTTGTCCGTAAGGAACACCAGGCATTTACCGTTCTCCGTGAACTTCAAGCCCTTCGTGAAATTCGGATGGTTATTGGTGATCGTCTCGACCAGCAGAGAACCGACCCGCACTTTGTTTTTCAGCTGCTTGAAATCAAACCGGGCTGGCATGTCGCTGATCGATATGGTCGGGAAATACGGGCGCGTCATCTGATAGGACAGCGCTTTTCTCACGTCCGCTTCCATGGATGGGCCGTAAATGAAAAGCGTTGTGTTCTTGAAATAAGCCGGTCCGAAAAAAGGGAACCCCTGGATATGGTCCCAGTGATAATGAGTGAACAGCAATATTATCTCCTGCTTTTTGTTTTTTATCAACTGTCCGCCGACTTCGCGGATACCGCTGCCCGCATCGATGACGACCGGGTCACCGGCATCGTTCTCTACGTAAAGACAGGTCGTGTTGCCACCGTACTTTACATAACCGCGACCGGATACCGGGATCGAACCGCGGGCGCCGTAGAGTTTCACTCTCATTTATTGGTGTCCTTGGTTTTTTGCGACATGCGGCAGTTGCCTTCGAAAAACACTCCGTTCTGGATGACCAGGCCTTTGCACACCACATCGCCCAGCATCTCGGCGCCGGATTGGAATTCAAGCATGTCCTGGGCTTCGATATTGCCTTCGATCTTACCGCCGACGATCGCCGCCTTGCAGCTGATATTGCCCTTCACAAGCGCGCCACGGCCGATGATCGCGCCTTCCTTCACGACCAGGTTCCCTTCGATCGAACCATCAATCTTAACCGAACCGCTGGATCTGAAATCACCGTTTATGGTCGTGTCCTTGCCGACCACGCTGTCGATCTTGCCTTCAATATCCATATATCCGTCCTCCTTCGAGACCCACTGAATTGTTATTATAGTTAAAAAGCGTTTTCTGTCAAGTCAAAAGTGCTGTCTTTCCCGGTCCTTATTTTATCTTGCCAGCACCGCTTCTCCGGTGACAGAGCCCGAGTTGGTCTCGACCCTGATAAAATAGACACCCTCAGGCACCCTGGCGCCCAGATCATCCCTGCCGTCCCAGGTAATGGTCGCAGGTAGTAAGGAGCAGGCAGTAGGTAGAGAAAACGTTTTTACCAGGCGACCTGCCGCATCAAAGATTTTGATGTAGGGCAAACCTTCGGGTTTGCTTTTTTGTGCAAGGCTAAAGCCCCGCTGTGCGGGATCATGACCTTGCCCTGCAGGACTGCTTACTACATACTTAATCACTATCTGTCCAGAGAACGGATTCGGGCTTACCGACATCTGCCCGGTCCGGGCCAGCTGGTCGAATTTCTGCTGTTCCTCTGCTCCGGTCGTGTTTATAAGCACGTCGCACTGCACCGTGTCGCCCAGCAGGACGATGTTGCGCACGATGACATTGGTCGCGGTGCCATTGTTGTCACGGCTTGAGGGGTAGCTGTAGGTGTCGAACAGCACGTTACCGCTGTCACCGGGATAGGGATCACCAGAGTCACCGAGTTCGTGCCAATAATAATGCGGGTCAGGCCGGTATCCAAAACCGTTGTCCAGATCATCGCAGCCGTCGGCTTCTTCAATGTCGAGAATATCATCATAAGAACCATACCGCGGGTCAATGTGCCACAGCAAAAGCCCGCGTCCCGGCAGCGGTGTGTCAAATCCCTTGTTCTGCCGGTTCTCCAGGATGAAAAAAGTATCATTGACCGCGCCGTTGCGCCATACGCGGTAAGCGGCGGCATGGGTCTCCAGGTCAAGGATCTTCAGGCCAAAGGTGTTGCTGGTAATGGGCGTGATCGTGAGCCAGTTGACCTCGCTCTTTGACCATGCTTCGCAGTGCGATGGGCTCCACGGCGTATTGCCGCCGGCGCCCCATGCGCCATAACCCATCAGTCCCCAGTATCCGATCCCCCAGGTATTGCGCGAACCGTCATAACAGTCGGGCAGGCCGATCACGTGCCCGAGCTCGTGGCACATCACGGCGATGCAGCACAGGGTGGTATCCAGGCTGGCCGTCACCAGATTGATCTCGGGGACGTTCGTCGCGCCGTCAATGATAACGCCGTCGTTGGTCGAATAACTGAACCAGGGAATGGCGTGAGACCAGCAGTGATTGATATTTCCGGTGTCTTCCCCGCCCGGTCCCGCGTGCACCACGAACACGCCGTCGATGTGACCGTCATTATTGATGTCATACTGGGAAAAATCAACCGTGGCGTCCACCAGGGCGACCGCGTCCGACGCCAGCTCATAGCCGGTACTCAGCATATAGTAGCCGTCGTAGTAATAGCTGTAGGGGTGGCTTGACATGTGCCAGCGGTTCCCGGCGATGCCGCCCGTCACATTGCACGTATTGTACGAATTTTCGAGGAAAAAATCATTCAGGCTGCCGGCTCGGTATTGCCCGTTGTAAATGCCCGTGGAATAGAACATGCTATCAAACCGCGCGGGCCGGCGGTCGACCGTATCGGCCCGGTTATCGGTGAACTGCACGAGAATAGCCACGGTCTCGACCGTGTAGTCTCTGAGATTCTTGGCATGCGCGCGCGCCGGTCCGACTATGCACGATGCCGGACCGCGCTGGCCCGGTTTCGGCGGCATGGCGACAACCAGCGAAACAGCGGCCATCAGGATCAAACAGCGATTGAATATTTTCATAAAGTCTCCTTTCTTAAAACAGTAGCTGCGTTTTACTGACAAGGATAGCCATTTATTCACGCATTGTCAACACTGCGCTGGGGTCGCGTTATCTTTAGCCTTAAGTCCTGAGAGCATGCTCAAAGCAGACCTTGACAAACAGCGATATGTCAATATAATCGCTATGTTATCCTATAAAAGGGTAACAAATATTTAAACTGAACGGGTGATCAATTTTTGGTCCGCGGTTGTGTATATTCAACAGCCAGGCGGTAAACGCCTCTGGGAAAACTGTAGCTTCTGACCTCCCTGTCATTTTCCCGGATCGCGGAATATGGGCAGGTGCCTCCTTGCCTGCCCATATTCCACTGCCGTTTTGGACCGCGCGCATGTGGGGGCATTTTGGTTGTTGACAAAAAGTTAATTCATGATATACTTAAATGTTATCCTGCAAACGAGTAACATTGCAGGAAAAATATTACGCGTTTAGAAAGGAGGAGTAGATTAATTTAAAGATGGTTATTTTTGCGATGAAAGGAGGAGGATAATATGCAGAAAACAACATTCATGTGCGCGATTCTCTTGGCTTTCAGTTATTCCAGCGTGCTTTTGACCAACGGCAATTTTGAACAGGACCTTACGGTCGGCTGGACCGCGGTCAGTTCCTGGGCGTACGATTCGATCAATCGCGGCGCGACCTACGAATCAGATCCCGACTATGAGGTCCTTGTGCTCAAGGATTCGATTTACTGCGGCGGCATGACGAAACTAGACCAGACCGTTGATATCCCGACGACCGACCTGACCTTTTCGGTCAAGGCGATGTTCCATGCGTATGAGAACATGGCCGATGAGCTGTTATGGGCGGGCGCGGCCGTTGATATCAATTATCTGGACGCAGCCGGGACCGTGCTGGGCAAAACGCGAATCAACCGCATGACCGACCACTGTCCGTGGACGAGTTCGTCGACCCTGCATTTGATCAACGCTGTCAATGAGAACTGGAACACATATTCTTTCAACATAAGCGCCGAGCTCGCCAACCTGCCGGGCGTCAGCCCCACGCAGGTCAAGAAGATCTCGGTCGTTTGCTTTGACTCAACCAACCATTCGTGCTGAACGGCCCGTGAAGTGGCGAAGGTCTTCGCCGACGGTTTTGTGCTTAACTATGCGGGCACGCAAAAATATCTCACGCTGAAAAAAACACGGGTCGATGATGCATCGGGCAACAACAACGGTATAATGGATCCTGGTGAGACCGTCAACCTGACGGCGTTCCTCAAAAATATCGGGGGCACTGCTTTCACGAACCTGGCGACTACGCTGTCGGAAACCTCTCCTTATATAACGGTCACGCACAACCACGGCAGTTTCGGCGCCCTGGCCGTCGATTCGACGAAGGAGAACTCCGGCGATCCATATATTCTGCAGGTCGCGTCCGGCGCGCCCATGGGCACTCCGGTCAATTTCCGGATCATCGCGACCGAGACAGGATTTGCCGACACCTTTGATATTATACTGCCGATCGGTAAGTACCATTACTACGTCTGGAACCCGGACCCCACGCCTTCATCCGGAGTGATCATAGACAGTCTTTTGAAGGTCCTGGGATACAGCGGCACGATAAACACGTCGCTGCCTGCCCTGCGCGGCACGCTTGACATGTACCTGGCTGTGTTCGTTTGCGCTGGGATCTATCCCAACAATAAGGTGATCGGCGCTACCAGCGCTGATGCCACGACATTGGTGGATTATCTGAGCGCGAGTGGCAGGATGTATATCGAAGGCGGCGATATTTGGTACTATGATCCGATGGTCGGCGGTTATAATTTCTGCTCGCTGTTCGGCCTGAACGCGGACGCTGACGGCACGAGCGACCTGGGACCCTTGGCCGGCCAAGCCGGTACCTTTACCAGGAACATGAGCTTTGACTACACCGGTGAGAACAGTTTCATGGATCATATCAGTCCCGCCGCCGCCGGTTCTTTCCTTATCTTCACTGACACGGACAGCGCCACCTATAACTGCGGGGTCGCGCAGAACAGCGGGCTTTACCGCACCGTGGCAACTTCCTTCGAGCTGGGCGGTTTAGTGGACGGCGCGGGCAATTATAACCTGCGCAAGACACTGGTCGATTCCATCATGAAATTCTTCGGCGCGGAGATCATTGGCATTGATGAAAGTTATACCAATACCGGCGCATCTGACAAGCCGCTCCTATCGGTCGCGCCGAATCCGTTCCGCGGTAAAACGACTATACACTATGCACTAAGCAGTATGCACCATGCAGTGCCTGCTATCCGTATCTACGACGCGGCCGGCCGCTGTGTAAAGATCTTTTCACTATCTGCTGCTTGCTCCTTACTGCCTGCTGCCGTAATCTGGAACGGCACTGACGATCTGGGACGCTCAGTCTCCCCTGGTATCTACTTTATTAGGCTCGATACTCCTTCGCCGGGCGCCCGGGCAGAAAAGGTCATATTGCTGCCGTAGCAATCATTGTGCCGCATAAAAGGCGGGGCTTTTGCCCCGCCTTTTTGTTATTGATTTTTGACCCGTTTTGTGGTATAGTCTGGCGTCGTAGGGAAGAAAGTAAGCAAAAGGAGCAGCCATGTCAAACAACCCTGTCGTCTTCTGGGAATTGGCATCGCATGATGCCGAGAAGTCGGTAAAATTTTTTAGAAATGTCTTCAACTGGAACCTTAAGTACTATGACAAGGTCGGCATTTACGAGATCGCGGCGGACGACCCCCAGGCCTTCAGCGGCGGCGGTATTTTCACGCTCAAGAAAGCGCGGCTGCCGTTCCTGACCATCTATATCAAGGTGACGAACATCGAAGAGATGGCGCGTCGCATCCAGCAGTTCGGCGGCCAGATCATCGAACCCGTGCACGAGATACCCGGCGGCGCCCGTATTTGCCTTTTCAATGAGCCGTCTGGCGTGACCTTTGCCGTGATCCAGCATCCGGGAGGATAACTCCGGACCATTGACACCTCAATATTATCGTCGTATAATATATCATCAATATCGGTATTTAAAGGAGGCGTTATGATCACAATATTATTTCTGCTGGCATTCAATTCTACCCTTTTTATTACCGGAAAGGTCACGCCGGAACTGGCGCGCGTGCTGGATCAAAACCCGGCGAGTGCGAAAATCTCCGTCATCGTCCACATGGGAGAACAATACCCGGACCTTAGCACGACAAATAAACCTGTGAGCGAACGAGCCCGGATCTTAAAGCAGATCGCCGCGACCAGCCAGGCGCCTTTGATCACCTATCTATCGCAATGCGATGACAAGGTTTCCGATATCAAGCGGTTTTGGATATTCAATGGTTTTCACATGAAGGCGACAGCGCGCGTCATCGAAGAGCTGGCCGGTCGCGATGACGTGTGGTTCATCTCCCCTGATGCCGCGATCCAACTCCCGGCGGACGAAAAAACAAGCGGCAGCGGCGCAGTCGAGGCGATCGAATGGAACATCTTGAAGGTCATGGCCGATTCATGCTGGGTCGCGGGGTTCACGGGCGACAGTGTCCTCATTGGGCACTTAGACACCGGCGTAGATTTTACGCATCCTGCCCTTGCCGGAAAATTCAGCGGCTGGTGGCGCGACTTCATCAATGGTCTGCCTGATCCCTATGATGACCAGGGACACGGCACGTATGTGGCCGGTGTATTGTGCGGTGGTGATGGTCTTGGCCCATTTACCGACGATATCGGCGTTGCACCAGGAGCACAACTGGTCGTGGCAAAGATCTTTGATGCAGGCGGTGGCGGCTCGTATGAAGACATTGACAGTGGCATGCAGTGGCTCGCCGACCTGAAAGCCGACTCGGGCGTGAATATCCGCGCGGTTACTAACTCATGGGGAACGATGACCGCTACCGAGCTTCACTGGTGGACTTTCTGCGCGGCCTGGAAATCCCTGGAGATGCTGCCGGTTTTCGCAGTGGGTGGATATGGTCCGGGAGCCGGCACAGCCGGTGTTCCGGCCAATTATCCTCTATGCCTTGGCGTCGGCTCGACCGATAACAGCGACAATATCGCCAGTTTTTCCAGCCGCGGTCCGGCGCCCGACATGGACCCCTGGAATGACATGCTCAACTGGTACCGCCCTGATTGGAATTTGATCAAACCCGACATTTCCGCGCCGGGCATTAACATCCGCACATGCGGTCCGGGCGGCGGCTATTTAGTATTGAGTGGAACCTCATTTTCCACTCCCCACGTGGCCGGCGCTGCCGCGATCCTCTGCGAGGTAAACCCCGCGATCAGCATCACGCATCTCTACAATTGCCTGCTCGACAACGCCGACCATCCGTCACAGGGTGCGCCCTATCCGAACAACAACTACGGTTGGGGCCGGTTGAATGTCTGGAACGCGTTCCAGGCGATCAATAGCATCCAGGAGAAACCGGCGGCGGTCGCAGACACCCGCGGCACTGTTCTGGTATATCCCAGCCCGGCGCGCAGCGAGCTGTTCATCAAGGCCCCGGCAACATCGCGCATCACCGGTATTTACAGCGCGGGTGGTTTTCTGATAAAGGATATCCGGACGAGACGCGACAGGATCCGTCTCGACGGTCTGCCTGCAGGTATATACTTTTTGAAATTTGAAAATGAACAGGACCGCGCGGTATTTAAAAAGATCACGGTCATAAAATAGTTTTTAAGGGATAATTCAAATGTTCTGAGGCGATGACGCTTTCTTGCATTCGTTGAGTATTTTGCCCACGACCAGATCCAGGTTTTTGCCCGCAGCATCCGGTTTCGTGATACCCTTGGAAGCCATTTCATCAATGATCTTCTGTGCTTCTTTCTTGGTCTCGAAGTTTAAAACCGGTGCGCCGGTAACCTGCATGCACAGTTCCAGGGCGTCCGCGGTCCTGCCTTCCTGGCAATAGGCCCTGGCCATGGTCAGGAGAAGATCATAGACTATTGGTTTATGGTCCTTATAAAAAGAGATCTCCAGGGCCTCCCCGACATAAACTTTCGCCTTCTGAAGATCCCCTTGTTTTAATGCAATGACCGCCATCTCGTTGCGGCCCATTTCTATCAGCCACGCATCACCGATCTCCAGAGCCATGCCCAGCGATTCTTCCTGTAGTTCCCGGGCGCGCTCAAGGTCGCTGGTCCGCTCAGCGACTGCCGCCAGATTCGAGAGGCCGGCGGCAATTCCTGATTTGTAGCCGATTTTCTTTTCAATGCTCAGGGCTTCTTCAAAAACCGCGCGCGCTTTGTCATAGTTGGCGTGACACATCTCAATGATACCAATGTTGCCGAGTGCCGCCGCCACACCCCGGATATTGCCCATTTCCTTAAAGAGCACCAGGCATTCTTCATAGTATTTTTTTGCCTGGTCATAATCGCCCTGCAGCGCAAAAATATTTGCGACGTTGTTCATCGCACGACCGATACCCATTTTGTTGTTCAGCCGCCGGCTTACCTCCAGGCTTTCCAGGTAATGGCGCTTTGCCGATTCATAATCGCCGGCTCCATGAGCGGTCATACCGAGGACGTTGAGCGTCATCGCGATCCCATACTCGTTTTTCAGGGACTGCCAAAGGGACAGGCCCTGGGTTGCCAGCTGCGTCGATTTTTCGTATTCACCCAAAGATTCGCAGATATACGCCATACGGTCAAGCCCGGTAGCGGTGCCAAAGGTATCGTTCAATTCACGGCAGAAACTCATGCTTTCTTCATAGCATTTTCTTGCTTCCTCGATGCGTCCGGCGTACCTTATGGCATCACCAAGATCGATCAGGGTCCGGGCGGTCTCCAGGGGGAGCTTCAGTGTTCTGAAGATACGCAGGCTTTTTTCCAGGACCAGCGACGCCGCGTTCATATTACCGGTATGCATCATCAGCGCTCCCTGTTCGCGCAATAAGCGGCCGTACATTTGAGTGTCCTGGTGCCGGACCAGCTTTTCGACCGCGTACAGCACGACCTCGATCCCTTCCTTGTGAAAACCCTGTTTCCGGTAGAAAATGAACAGGTTCGGGATCGCGTCGCGCACCAGTTCCTCCTTATCGTGGTCAACACCCCATTTCCAGGCCGCTCGAATGTTCTCGATATCCATGGCGATGGCTTGCTCCTGCGGGACCGTGATGTCGCCGTGCACGCTTTTGTTCATCAGGGCGACGGAACCAAGATAGTATTCGCAGTGAGCGCTATTCATGCGCGTCAGCTCCTTCGACTGCTCGGTGAGCCGCTCCAGCGTGTAATTCCTGATGGTCTTGAGCAGCTCGTAACGGCCTTTTTCGGTCTTCCGCAACAATGATTTGTCTACGAGCGAAGCCAGCGTGCCCAGTGAAGCGACGGCGATCTTCTCGGCGGCCGCGCGCGTAAAATCGCGCTGGAACACCGACAGCCGCATGAGCGTATCCCTTTCCTGCTCAGTCAACAGGTTCCAGGAATAATCGAAGATGGCGCGCAGGCTGCGGTGTCGTTCCGGCATGTCGCGCTGGCTGGTAGCGAGAAAATCCATGTTCTTCTCAATTTCCTGCAGTATTTCCTTGACCGAAAGACAGCGGATCCAGGCGGCCGCCAGTTCGATCCCGAGCGGCAACCCGCCCACGAGCTGGCAGATGCGCGCGACGTAAGCGCTGTCCTCGTCGGTCAGCCGGTAGGAATGCTGGACGCGCTGCGCGTTATAAACAAAAAGCTGGACCAGGCTATATGTCTCGATTTTCTGCTGGCCGCTTTCCGGCACCGGCATTCCGGAAAGGTTCACCATCCATTCGCCGCGCAGGTTGAGGAGCTCGCGCGAAGTCGTGATTATCTTCACGCGCGGCGCTCCGGCCAGTATCTGTCCCACCAGTTCCGTCCCCTCCATGACGTGCTCAAAATTATCCAGGATCAACAGCATTTCCTTTTCGCGCAAGAAATTCAACAACTGGACCTTTTCGTCCTCGCGGCTGTAGAACGAGAATCGGGTGGCGCTGGCGATCGCCGAAATGAGCGCCGGGATCGTGGTCAACGGGGCCAGCGGCACAAAGAAAACACCGTTGCTGAACCGCTCGATCTGATCGGCGGCCGCCTGCAGGACAAGCCTGGTCTTTCCCATGCCCCCGGGGCCAACGATCGAAATAAGCCGCTTCGCCGGGTCGGTGAGCAGCTCGCAGATCTTATCAAGTTCTTCCTCACGGCCAAAAAAGGGCGTGCTCTGCTGCGGCAGGTTATGGGGATGCGCGGAAAGAGAACGGAGTTCGGGGAAATCATGCTGGCTTAAATCGCCGTGGTCAAGCTGGAATATCTGCTGCGGTTCGCCCAGATCCTTGAGCATATGCATTCCCAGATTCTTCAGCTGGGCCTGGGCCGGCAAGGCTGTAACGTGGGTGACATCGGGCGTCAGGACGATCTGCCCGCCCCAGGCCGCGGCCATCACCCGCGCTGTTTTGTTGACCGCAGGCCCGAAATAATCATTGCCGACCTTCTCGGCATAACCCGCGTGGAGCCCCATGCGGATGCGCAGCATGCCGACATCGGTCCAATTCTCCTGGTTCATTTTTTTCTGGATTTCGAGGGCGCAGGAAAGGGGGTCTCCTTTTTCGAAAACCGCGAATACGCCGTCGCCCGTGTGTTTGACGATGATCCCGCCATGCTGGCTGATCACGGTGTTGATGATCTCGTCATGGCGCGGCAACGCCTTCTTCATTGTTTCGGGATACTGTTCCCACTTTTTCGTGGATCCTTCGATGTCGGTGATCATGAAAACGGGCATGGTGAATTGTACTTAAATTAAAGGCCTTTTCAATACCGGAGCAGGGCTGAACCGCCAGCCTGTCCGATCATTGATCAGAGAGGACCCGGTCCAAGTCGGTATCGAACCGGTCCATCGTGTAGTTTTCCTTCCTGACCCGCAGGTCAAAATAAAGCAGGGTCGCCGCGACGATGCCTAAGGGTTCGATCATGAAACCAGCGATGACGCTCACCACCGGTATGAAATACGTCGCCATCCCCATCGCGAAGATGATCAGGCCCATGACGAACATAATGCCCAAAACCCGCCACCAATTCTTTTTGGTGAGATCAACGGTTCGCGACAGCGACTCCGTGGCCCCGCGGCCCTCCAGCAGGATAACATGGATGATGAATGACCAGCAGAGGCCGAAATAAATGGCAAAGGGGATCCCGATGACCGTCACCGTCATGCCGATGCAAGCCAGGGTGCCCAGCAGTGAAGCGCCCAGTATCGCCCAGAATCTGCTGGTCACCGCGCGGAACGCATCTCCAACGCTGACCTGGCCCCGGATATGACCGGCCACGATCACGATGATCATGCTGTCTATATAGATCCGCGCAATGGCCACCAGTATGATCATGATGAACATCGAAAAAATAAAACTCACGGTCAACGCCAGATTGAATCCGCCGCGGCCCAACGTCTGGCCGGCCGCAAAAAAGATCACCAGGATGGCGATGATCGCCGACAGGCCGAATAGTATCAAGCTCAGGACTATGAGTTTGAAAAAATTGTTGCCGTAGATGGTGAAAGTGTTGCTGATGATAGAACCAAGGGTATGCGGTCCCAGCGTTCCCGCTGGCCGTCCCTGGTCATCAGCCGGCGGACCTGCGTTCGCCTGAGATCTTTGTTCCATGACTTCATTTTAGACATATTCAATGTTGTGTCAACGGCCTATTTATCACCGGCATCTATTTGTTTATCGCTGCGTTGACTTGTGCGTATTACATTAGTTAAATATCACATTGATTTATATAACTGGTTATCCCGTTTAGGGACCGATTGTACCTAATGGAATTATATAAAAAATCGGTACAATCATCCATACTATGTTGTTGACAAAGTATGTGGTTTTGCGTACATTATGGCAAAGGAGAAATCATGAAAAGGATCATATTTGCGGCTTTCCTGCTACTCCTCCTGGTCGCCGCGTGTTCTACCAGCAAGGAAGTCGTTTTGAACCTGGCCAATCCCCAGGATCTGTCCGTATCTTTCAGCGGTTATTACATACTTGAGTCGACCGGAGACAGCGTACCCATGAACGGCGTGACCCCGCGCGATTACGTCCTGGCCCTTGAAAGGGGCGACCAGATAACCGGGAAAACACACAAAGGCGGTTCAGACATGGTCGATACCCTCCTTTTCCGGGTGCTGGTCGATGACGAGGAGGTATTAAGCCAGAAAACCACTCTGCCCTCCCAGGTGATCGAGTTCACCGTCACGGCCCAATGACGGACAATAATGGCCAGATCTGACGAACCTCTAAAAAAAGACGCTGCCGGCACCAGGCTCAGGTTTGAGCGCGATATCCAGAAGATCCGGGACGGCCTTGCTAAGGTTGCGGCCGGGGATTACTCGGCGAAGATCTCACTTTCCGGCGATGATCCGGATCTGACCGCGATCGCCGGCGCGCTGAATGACACTATCGCGAACATCAGGACCTCAACCGACTATTCCCGCGACGCGAACAAACACCTGGAATCAGTAAATAAAAAACTGAAGCGGATGTTCGACACCAGTGCCGATATCATCCTGCAGGTCAACAAGTACGGCACCGTGGTCGACATCAACAAAAGCGTCAAGAAAGTCCTCGGGTTCGACCCGGACGACCTGATCGGCAAGCATTTTGCGAAACTGGGGATATTGCCGGCTGCTATCATAGTCAACCTTACGCAGCGGTTCAGAACGGCGATCGTCACCGGCAAGGTCGAAGGCGTGATCGACCTCAAGGTCCAGAGCAAAGACGGAGATACACTATGCATGGAAGCCGGCATCACGCCGCTTCGGACCGGCGACGAAATCGACGGCGCGGTCGTGGTCATGCGCGATGTCACGGATCATGTCAGGGCGGACGAAGAAATGCGCCGGCAGAGGGAAAAACTGAGGGCCATCATCTCGTCGCTGGAAGACCTGATCTTCATCCTCGATAAAGACCTACATTTCATTGAATATTATCAATCTCCGGACATGCCCGACCTCGACATCTACGTTAAGCCCAAAGATTACATCGGGAAGACGATCAAGGATATCTTCCCGCGGTCGGTCGCCCAGGACCTTGAAAAAGTGGTCCGGAACTGCCTGAAAACCAAGAAAAGCCAGCAGTTTGACTATCCCTGGGATATCCTGGGCGCTACTTTATGGTTCAGTGCGCGCATAACTCCAATGCTGGATAAAAAGACAGAACCCTCTGGTGTTACGGTCCTGGTGCGGGACATCACCTCCCGGATAAAGACCGAAAAAGCACTGAAAGAGAGCGAGAAGAAGTATCGCAATATCTTCGAGAATTCCCCCCAGGGTTTCATCCTCCTGGACACTGAAGGCCACATTATCGATGTCAACAAAAAGATCTGCGACTGGCTCGGTTACAAGCGTGAGGAGATCCTGGGAAAAGACCATATGCTTTACCCCTTTCTCACCAAGGCCGGCAAGATAACCGCGATGAGGAAATTCGTTCAGCGGCTGACGGGCAAAGCGATACCGGCATATGAGCTCGAGTTCGTGACCAAAAGCGGCGAGATCTTCCTGGGCGAAGTGGTGGTCATGCAGATCAGGGATGACAACGATAAGGTCATCCAATTCCTGACCATGATCACCGACATCACATCCCGCCGCAATACCGATACAAAAAAGAGCGGTTAAGGATCAGAACGGATCCATTGGCCCCGGTTATCTCACGGTTTTTCTTGACCCTTGACATTCAAGCGTTTCATCGATATTATATAGTCCATTTCCGCTTGGCTGTGCGGTATGAAATCGTGACCTGATCAGGAGGATGAGGATTATGACCAATTGTCCGCAGTGTGGCAAGCCGATACCAGAGGGACGGGATACGTGCCCGACCTGCAGTGAAAAAACGGCGAACTTGAGCCCTGAGATCCAGGCAAAAATCCTTCTTTTAAAGAAAAAACTCGAACAGGAACCGGGCAGCGCCCGTCTTTTGATTGACCTTGGCGATCTCTACCAGAGATACGGGCTGATGCATGAAGCGGCGGCCCAATACGAAGAAGCGGTCCATGTGGACGCGAATAATTTCGACGCGCACACGAAAGCGGCGCATGTCTATTTCAAGCTCAAGGAGTTCGGCAAGGCCGAGAGCGCGTTCCGGGCATCTTTGCATGTCAATCCGAAATCGGTCGATTCACTGATCGGGCTTTTCCGTATTTATTATCTCCAGGACAAAACCGAGGAAGCGATCGTCATTGGAGAAAAGATCGTCCAGGTAAAACCGGATAACGTAGAGTTCCATCTGCTGCTAAAGAACATGTATATCCGCAAAGGGGATCAGGCTAAAGCGCTGCAGCAACTGCTGAAACTCGAATCCCTGACCCCCCAGAATGAACATATCATTAAAGAACTGGCACACCGGTATAAAGAAAGCAACAATATGCAGAAAGTCGTGGCGTATTACGACAAGTTGAAAAAGCTGAAAATAAATGACGTCGAGCTGGGAATAATGGTCTGCGACTATTATTTAAACGCGCACGATCACCCGAAAGCATCCGAGTGCCTGAACGGGCTGCTCGCCGCCGAAGACCTGACGCCGGCTCAGCATGTTAACGTGCTGGTCAGCCTTGCCGGTACGCACGCCGCTTCCGGAAATTACGCCGAAGCCCAGAAGATCCTGGACGAGCTGCGTCCGGGGCCTGATGAACAATTGGATGCCGAGGTCCAGAAAAAGATCGCCGCCATTTATTACCAGATAGGCCAGGCCGCGCTGCAGGACAAGAAACCGAAACAAGCCGTGACCTCCATGGAAAAGGCGACCCGGTACGACAAGGAAAAAGAAGAATACACCCAGACGTTGAGCACCGTTAAAGAAAAGACCACGGCAGCGGACCGGGAATCGATCAAAAAGATATCGCTGATCGCGCTTATCGTGGTTGCCGCGTGCGTGGTTATCGCGCTGCAATGGGTTTTCATGCGCAATAAGATCATCATCCAGGTAACGCCGGGCGACAGCACGGTGGTCTTTGTCGACGGCAAACTATTACCGGCGCCGGCGGACGGACAGGGCGCCGTGTCATCGCCGGTCCTGTTCATGGGGCGGCATAAGGTTGCGGTCGAAAAAAGCGGGTATGAAAAATGGGAGGGGACTGCGACCATCGGCTACGCCCGGCCGTCAAAACTAGCCGTGGAACTCATACCGATCTGCTTTGTCCTGCAGGTCGCGTCGATACCCGAAAGCGCCGATGTGGTGATCGATGGACACGTTGCCGGAAAAACGCCGTTCGTGGCCAATGATCTGCTGGTGCGGTCCCATACGATCGAACTGACTTACGACGGCTACGCGCCGTGGCGCGGGACGCTGTCCGTTAATAAGAAAGATTCCATAAAGCTGGGCACGATCCGCCTTAAAAATCTGACCGGGCGCTGGATTGGAAAGCTGGAGACCGAAGCGTACGCGCCCAATGCCGGGATCAACCTGGAAATGGCACAGACCGGAACTCAATTACGGATCAAGTACACTCATCAATCCATCGATGACCGCTTATATAAAGGTGATATAAAGGGCAGGATCAGCAACGGCGAATTCTTCGCGGCCGGCGAGGTAACAGTCACCTATACCGAACTCCTGCGCCGGACCCGGAGGAAAGTTATCGTGACATTACGGGGAACGGTCACGGACAGCTGGGACAAGATCGAAGGCATGCACCTTATCGACGGGCTCGGTGAACATGCGTACTGGATAAACCGGCGGCAATAGAAAACACATTCAGATTTTTTCTTATTTACTTTTTTACCTTTTTGCTTTCATAGAAAGGAGCACATCCCAATGCCGAGGAAGCTTAAGATAAAAATTAAGATGACCAAAAAACCGAAACCGAAACCGGATCAAAACAATCTTGGTTTCGGCAGGTTTTTCACTGATCATATGTTCATCATGGACTATCTTGGCGAAAAAGGCTGGCGTAAGCCGAGGATCGTGCCGTACGAGCCCATCAAACTAGACCCGGGCGCATCGGTCCTGCACTACGGTCAGGAAACATTCGAGGGATTAAAGGCTTACCGTTCGGGAGACGGTCGGATCCTGATATTCCGGCCACGGAAAAACATCGAGCGGCTCAACCGGTCAAATGAACGCATGTGCATTCCGGAGATCGATCCTGATTTTGAGCTGGAGGCGCTGAAGGCGCTGATCAAGCTTGAAAAGGACTGGATCCCGACGGCTCCGGGCACGGCACTGTACATCCGGCCGTTCGTGATCGCGGCCGAACCATTTCTCGGCGTAAGGGCTGCCAAAACATATTATTTTATCATCATCCTGTCGCCGGTGGGGTCGTACTACCCGCAAGGGATCAATCCCATAAGGATCTACGTGGAATCCAAGTACGTCCGCGCCGTTAAAGGCGGGACCGGCTATGCCAAGGCCGGCGGTAATTACGCAGCCGGTCTCAAGGCCCAGCAGGAAGCCGCCCAAAAGGGTTATGTCCAGGTGCTCTGGCTGGACGGGATCGAACACAAATATATCGAGGAAGTCGGCGCCATGAACGTTTTTTTCAAGATCAAAGGCAAGGTCGTGACCCCTCCCCTTGAAGGAACGATCCTGCCCGGCGTGACCAGGGATTCCATCATCCAAATTTTGAAACAGGAAGAGATCGACATCGCGGAACGGAGGATTTCCATCCAGGAGCTTTCCGAGGCGTATGAAAAGGGAGAGCTTGAAGAAGCTTTTGGCACGGGCACGGCCGCGGTGATCTCCCCCATCGGCGAATTAAACTGGCAGGACCGGAACATGGTCATCAACAACAACAAGATCGGACCGCTGTCCCAAAAACTGTACGACACCATCACGGGCATTCAGACCGGCAGGATCAAGGATCCCTACGGCTGGATCGTCGAGGTCACCTGATCACGAAAACAACCGGATCCGTCAAAACCCTGAATTCTCCTGATCGACAATGGATCTGAAAACATACCTGATTCGATTCGCGATTTCAATACTGGTGGGCGGTTTGATAGGTTTGGAGCGCGAGCTTGACCGCAAACCCGCGGGTTTGCGCACCATGATCCTTGTCTGCCTCGGCTCCACGGTCTTCATGCTCATCGCTCTGGAGCTCAAACCGCTCGATTCTGACCTCGGCAAGATAGTTGCCGGTGTCATAACCGGCATCGGATTCATCGGCGCCGGCGCCATTATCCGCGCTGGTGGCGATGTACACGGGCTCACGACCGCGGCCACGATCTGGCTCGTTAGCGGCTTAGGCGTCGCCATCGGCGGGGGATACTACATGCTGGCATTGATCGCCGCCGTGCTTGCGCTGGTGGTTTTAAGGCTGCTGGTATTTGTCGAGCGCGCGCTGACAAAAGACAGAAATTAGAAAGTAGTATGTAGTACGTAGAAGGAAAACCAAAATCCCCCATTCCCTCTTTTGTAAAGGGGGATTAGTTACCCGAAAGACACTTCGAGCACCATCATTAAGGCAAACCCGAGCATCCCTCCGATCGTCGCCAAATCAGAATTGCCGCAGCGCTGCGCGCCGGGGATGATCTCCTCGATAACGATAAAGATCATGGCACCGGCGGCAAAACCCAGCGCATAGGGGATCAACGCCTGTACCAGCACGATTATCGCGGCGCCGATCACGGCTGCCACTGGTTCAACAATCGCCGATAATTGACCATAAAAGAAGCTTCTGAACCTCGATACCCCTTCATGGCGCAACGGCATTGAAACAGCCAGGCCTTCAGGCATGTTTTGGATCCCGATGCCGATCGCCAGCCATATTGCCGAAGCCAAACTGGCGCTCTGAAATCCAGCCGCGGCGGCGCCAAAGGCAACGCCGATCGTAAGCCCTTCGGGGATATTGTGCATGGTTATTGCCAGGATAAGAAGCGTGTTCCTTTGCCATGGTGTCTTGATGCCTTCCACCTTATCCGGCGGACAGCTAGGATTGAGGTGGGGCAGGATCTTGTCAAGCAGCCACAGAAAAAAACCACCCAATAAAAAACCGATGGTCACGGGCAGCCAGGCCGGTAAATTTTTGCCTCTCCCCAGCTCTATGGCCGGAGCCAGCATTGACCAGTAACTGACCGCGATCATGATGCCGCCGGCAAAACCGAGCATCGCGTCAAGAAGTTTTTGGTCTACTTTTTTCACCATAAAAACGGTGGCGGCACCAACCGCGGTCATTAACCAGGTAAAGATCGTCGCCACCAGACTCTGAACTACGGGATTGAGACCAATGAAATAATCCGCCATGACTTTATAATACGCAAAAACCTTAAGAGGTCAACAACATTTTACTTACTCCTGTTTTCAACAATTTGCCTGATCGACTGCCAGGAGTTTACAGGTTTTACCACCTTGACATATGAGTATATTTAGATATTATCATATACTTTCAAGGAGATAAAATGAAAAAAACGATGCTGTATTTGTTGATCATGATGTTCTTTTCCTGCTCTCAGGCTCAAGTGATCGCCGAAGTAAATGACAAGAAACTTTCGTTGAATTATTTGAAGCAGGAATTAAAGAAACTGCCTGAAAACGTAAGCAAAAACTATGCGAATGATTGCCCGGGTTTTTTAGAGGAGCTGATCACCAAAGAGGTTTTATTGCAGGAAGCAAAACGCTTGAAGATCGACACAATTGCCGGTGTAAAAGAGCGCATCAAACCGGACAAAAATAACAAAGACAATATTCTCATCGAAATGCTGTTAAAAACCGAGGTAATGCCAAAAGTCCAGGTTAGCGAAGAAGAGATGCAGAAGTTTTACAAGGATAATATAGGACAGATGCAGGGATTGTCTTATGAACAGATGAAACCGCAGATCCAGTCGTTTTTTTTACAGCAGAAGCAGCAGGATGCAGTCGGATTGTATGTCGATAACCTCTGTAATAGCGCAAAGATATCCCGCAATGAAAAATGGCTTAAGCAGGAAGAGTCGAAAATAAAGAATCCGATCAATGAAGCGCTGAAAAATAAGTTGCCTTCAATGGTTGATTTTGGCGCGGGAACATGCATGCCCTGCATCCAGATGAAGCCGATCATCGAGGAGTTGCAGAAAGAATTAAAAAATAAAGCGAATATCCTTTTGATCGATGTTAATGAACAGCAGGTCCTGACCCGAAAATACAAGATCATGTTGATACCGACCCAGATCTTCTTTGACGCGACCGGCGTTGAGATCTACCGGCACGTGGGGTTCTTTCCCAAAGACAGTATTTTAGTAAATCTTAAAAATGCCGGGTTAAATTAGAATAAGGAAGAAAACTGTGGCGACACCAAAAAAATTACCCTTATTGGACAGGCTGCTGACCGTCTGGATCTTTGCGGCCATGGCCGGAGGTGTCGCCATAGGTTTTTTCTCGCCGCAGATCACGCAGTTTGTCGCGGGGATGAAAGTGGGTACCACATCCATCCCTATTGCCGTCGGTTTGATCCTGATGATGTATCCACCCCTGGCAAAGGTGAGATACGAAGAGATCGGCAGGGTTTTCAAGGACACGAAGGTCCTTGCTCTTTCCCTGGTCCAGAACTGGATAATCGGACCCGTGCTGATGTTCCTGCTGGCGATACTTTTTCTCAACAAGTACCCGCATTTCATGTTCGGCGTGATCCTTATTGGCCTCGCCCGCTGCATTGCCATGGTCATTGTCTGGAATGAGCTTGCCGGCGGCGACAGCGAATACTGCGCGGCATTGGTCGGTCTCAACTCTTTTTTCCAGGTTTTCTTCTACTCGGTCTACGCGTATATATTCATCACCTTCCTGCCCACCTGGCTGGGAGTAACCAAAGGCATCGCGGTCAATGTCACGATCCTTGAAATTGCCCGGAGTGTTTTTATCTACCTTGGGATTCCCTTTATCGCCGGCATGATCACTCGGTTTTCATTGGTGAAGATCAAAGGCAAACAATGGTACGAAGAAAAATTTATCCCCAGGATCAGTCCCATAACCCTGGTCGCCCTGCTCTTCACCATCATAATCATGTTTTCCCTGAAAGGTGAATACATCGTGCGGCTTCCGTTGGACGTGGTCAGGGTGGCGATCCCGTTGCTAATATATTTCCTGCTGATGTTCTTTATCAGCTTTTTCCTTTCTTACAAGGCGGGCGTGAATTATGCCAAAACAACCACGCTTTCCTTTACGGCCGCCAGCAATAATTTCGAGCTGGCGATCGCCGTGGCGGTCGGCGTCTTCGGTATCGATTCCGGCGAGGCATTTGCCGCGGTCATCGGGCCGTTGCTTGAAGTCCCCGTCCTGATAAGTCTGGTAAACGTTGCCCTATTCCTTAAGAAAAAGTTGTTTGAAAAAGTTACCGCATGACATGATCTACTTCTGGAGACATTCTTGATAGGAGCCTAAAATGCCCTTCATATTATTGCTTCTCAAAGGCGGGGTCGCAACTCTAGAGGACTATCTTCTGGCGCATCTCCCCTTTGTCATCCCGGCTTTCTTCATGGCGGGTGCACTGTATGCGCTTTTCCCTAAAGAAAAAATTTTGCGTTTTCTTGGTCCGAATTCACCCAAGTATATCGCCTACCCGATGTCGATCGCGGCTGGATTATGCCTGGCAGTCTGCTCCTGCACGGTCCTTCCCCTCTTTGCCGGAATCCGCAAGAGCGGAGCCGGGCTTGGCCCGGCGATGGTCTTTCTATATACTGCGCCCGCGACCAATTTCCTCGCCATCATCTATACATCCAGCCTTATTGGTGCCGATGTCGCCATCGCCCGGATCATTCTGTCGGTCGGTTTTGCCGTAGTGATCGGTCTGAGCATGGCGGCGTTATTTCCCGATAAAACATCCGGCGAATCATCAACGCAAGGATTAGTCTCGAGTGAAAGCGCAAAAACGCCAAAATGGCTCTGGGTATTCTTTATTCTGCTACTCGCTATTCTGGTCTGGGGGGCTTCGCCGGCGATAAAGGTTCTCGAAGTGAAACTGACCGGCCTTATGGTCCTTTTGATAGCATTTCTGCTGGTAGCAAGGCGGGCGTTGAACCGGGAGGCTCTGCGGAGTTGGCTCCTGGAAACATGGTTTTTTGTTCGCACCATCGTACCGCTGCTCCTGATCGGGGTCTTTGTCGCGGGCCTGCTCCGGGTTGTCATACCGGCTAATTTCGTCAAGCAGTATTTCGGAAGCACGACAGTCAGCGCCACACTGGGCGCCGTTCTCTTCGGCGTAGTTGCCTACTTCCCGACCCTTGTCGAAGTACCCATGGCGCGCATGTTCCTCGATATCGGCGTCGGACGGGGACCATTATTAGCTTACCTGCTCGCTGATCCGGTGATCTCTCTGCCCAGCATTCTGGTCGTCCGCCAGATGATCGGCACCAAACGGCTACTGTGGTATATCCTCATCATCACCATCTGCTGCACAGCCGCGGGATTGATCTATGGGTTGGTGGCAAAATAAATGGACTCAGATGGAAAAAATAAATTTTTTGTTATATTGACTAACAGCCGTATACTCATATAATAAAAACCGGTACCAAACATGCAGTTAAAAATTAAGGGCGGGATTTTAGCCACGATCGGATACTTGCTATCGCCGCTGTCGTGGTGGAACGATATCATCGTCAACATTCCCCTCGCTTACGCGTTCGCGTACCCGTTCGGGTTGATCTCCAGAAATCTGTTTCCGCCGGCGATGGTGTTCGGCTATTGGCTAACGAACATTACCGGGTTCCTGCTTTTGCATTATGGGGTCAGGGACATGATCGCCAAGGAGAAAAAGCCGCGGCGTAAAGGATGGCTCTTCAAAGATATCGCCATTTCGCTCCTGTACACCGCAATCGTGATAATATTAGTGAGCCTGGGCTGGCTCAAATTTCCCCTCGAGTATTTCAAGTAGCATGGAACTTAAATTCCCCACTCCCCCTTATTTAAAGTGAAAAAACCAAATCCCCCATTCCCCCTTTTACAAAGGGGGATACATGGGGATTATAATATAGTACGTAATACAAAGATCGTGAATTATTTGCAGAAGCGAATTGAACTCTTTATCTGCGGCCTGTGTTTTTTATTATTGATCATCAACGTTTGCTCAAAGAAAGACGGCCGGGCAAAAATCGACGAGCCATATCTGCCGCGCCATATCAAGAGAGAATCAGCATGGATCCTTCAGGAAAAGATCAACGAACTGAGCGACAAAGCGCGCTCTGGAAAATACCGGGAATTCAGCGCGGCCGACCGGGCTGTGTTGTGGCTGGGGTTCAGATCATTGGTCGCGGGAGGATACGCGCAAGGATACGTTGGAGCCGCGACCGTGCTCGACCACTACCTGTCCGCGAGCGGTAAAGATCTGGCAGTGGATCCGGTTTATTTCCAGAAATCGCCCGTCATAGTAAAAGTGCTTGATCGACATTATAAGAAGATAACCCTGACGCCGAATTCCGCCAGGCAGACAGTGATCCCGATTAATCCGGTAGATTATGGCTGGCTGGACACTAACATGAGATACATGATGAACCCGTTCAGCCTGATCATAAAAGATTCTTTGGCAGAAGGTAAGATCGCAGGCATGTACTGGATCGAGTGCCGCATCGAATTTTATAAAAATGCCCGGACTTATTTCTTCCTGGCGGGCGATACTATCGTGTTCCCGGATAACCTGGGCGTCGCCCTGGAATCCCTGGGCATGGGCAAACCGTTCAATTTAACGTCGGCCTGGCAGGAAACGCGGGATTTAAAATAAGGAATCCAGTTTTTTGTTCTGGACTCCTGTTGGAATTTATCCCGTACTGCGATACGGGACAGGAGTGACAAGAACAATTTGTTGTCATTCGTTTTTATTTGTTAATAACATAATTACACGGTTACATAATAACTAAAGCTTCTTACGTACATCGGAAGAAGCGTACACCGCCACGATCTCGCCAAAATAGACAGTATGAAAATCGCCCTTTGGATAGTACGAGGAAATGATACTTGAAGCAAGTTTGTCTTTGAGGACGTTGTTTTTGTGCACCACCTTGCATTCGTAGTGGATCACGCACTGCTCGATGACGGGTGATTTCACCTTCTTGCCCGGCACGGCTACCAGCCCCTTTTCCTTGAACTTGTCATGGTTCCGTCCGGATGCGCTGCCGCAGAAAGCCACGATATCGGAGAGTTTGGCCGGCGGAACGTTCACCGTGAAATCATCTGCCTGCTCCATCAACCCGTGCGTATAGCGGGATGGCCGCACCAGGACGATGAATATGGGCTTGCCCCATATCACGCCGATGGTACCCCAGCCGATGGCCATGGTATTGGGCTTTCCCGCCTTATCAACAGATACCAGCAGCAGACCGTCGCCGTGCAATATCTCAAGCGTTTCTTTCAAGTAGTCGGTATAATGTGCTTTTATTTTTGACATAGTATTTTTTTTCTTTGGCTTTGATCTTTTCATTTTATTCTCCCCGGGTAAAGTCATTTATGTTTCCAATCATACGCAAAAACCTCACGAGGTCAAGCAGCCCTTATGTGTTATTGCGAGTCTTTATTTGTATTTGTCATGCCTGCCCCATATCCTTGCACGGGGTATACCCCAGCAGGAATCCAAATCCCCCACTCCCCCTTTTCTAAAGGGGGATAAAGGGGGATTATGTTGTCATTCCGTGTTTACTAACAGCCCTGAGGTAAACGAAGGGACACGAAATCCAGTCTTTTTATTCTTCGAGTAAACGTAGAGAGTCGAGAAGTATCCTTCAAACGTTAATAACGAAACCAACGATATTAACGGTCAAAGCGTCCTTGACTTCTCGTTGTATGCCATTATAATGCTCCATGGATGACTTTGTCATGGTCCTTGGGATCGTCGGTATTGTTCTGCTCGCGCTGGGTATTATCGTTATCATTCAGGCCCTGATCGCTGTTTTCAAAAAACGCACGGATGCAAAGGGCTTTTTGATTTCCCTCTTGATCTTCCTTATTACGGTTGGTTTCGGAGTTGCGTTCACGGCGATCGCCATGTTCGTGTATACTTTTGCCCGGTTTTCCCACGAAGAAAAGATCGGATACGTATTTGCCGAGGAACACGGCGACACGATCGCGATGACCTTTTTCAACGTAAAAGAGGATAAGAGCCACTTTTTCAAACTCACCGGCGATCAGTGGATGATCGAGGGTTATATCCTGCGGTGGAAGACCGGCCTCAGGTGGCTTGGGGCTGAATCATATTATTGCATCACAAGGTTTGAGGGACGCGATGTCGAGGGTTCAGGATCAGGTGCGGTTTGTTCAAACATATACCAGATCGCGAATGAGACCGGCTTTTGGCGTTATATGCTAAAAAACTGCGAGAAAATACCCTTTGTCGATGCCGCGTACGGCATCGCCGCGTTCCAGTATCCAAGCCCGGACCCGTACGATCTTTATGTAAACGACACTGGTTTTATCATCAAGAAAAAATAATCCATTCCCGCCATTCCCGTCATTCCCGTGTAAACGGGAATCCAGCAACCTCTTATATCATGATCAATTGTCAAATATTGACTAGTAGGGCATAAATATTATACTGTTAAGGAGAATGCTTATGATAAAATACGCAGTTAGAGGTAAAATTGACGCGCGGGAATTGGATTGTTTCTTTCAAAGCTGGAAATCGCCGCCATGTTTAAAGATCGGGCGCAAATTGCTGAAAGGTTCTGATCTGATAATAACCGCGAGGGGAAACGGTCATCTGGTTGGTTTTCTTACGGCGGTAAGCGACAAAGCCATGATCGCGCTGATCAGCCTGGTCGAAGTACTGGAATCGCATCAGGGAAAAGGAATAGGCAGGCGCCTAATGGAACTGGCAATATCACACTATAAGAATTTTTATCAGATCGTGCTCATAACGGATCCTGATAAAGGACGATTTTATGAAAAGCTCGGATTTACCGAGATCCATGGCATGCAGATCCAGAATTTTGCGTATGGTAAAACAATAAGAAAGCAATCCGGGAAGAGCGGTAAATAAAAACACGCGCATGATCAGTCTCTTATCGATCATCGGCAAACCGACCATCCATCCTTTTTTATTTTTCAGCGGCAAAATATCCGGATACTTGGCCTGGATTCTGTTTTTGCTGATAATCTTCAATGTCGAGATCATAGGGAAGCAGTACGACAACATTCTGATCAATATTCTATCATTCGTTATTTTGTCGGCAGGCCTTGCATTTATCGTGCTGAGCAATGTAAATTTGGGGCGTTCAAACAGGCTGGGATTGCCCGAAGATAATGATAATACCGCCCTCAAGACCGGCGGCATCTACCGGATCAGCCGCAACCCGATGTACGTTGGTTTTAACCTGCTCACTCTTTCCTCAATAATATATTCCGCGAATATATTGATCGCAATTCCGGGCGTATACAGCATTTTCATCTATCATCTGATAATATTGGGTGAAGAAAAGTTTCTTAAAGCGCGCTTCGGCGCGTCATACGCGGATTACAAGAAAAAAGTCAGAAGGTACGTATAAAATTCTCCCCTGATTGCCTGCCTGAGGTTTTTTGGCATAATAAGGCGGTAATTTAAGAAAAAGTAATTGAATTTTGCTGTCAATCGCAGGGGGCAGGCGTTAACCGTTAACCATATTATATTCAATATAATCTTCTATCTAACCTTCACCATTTTTTGTTTTAACGAACCATCGACCTCAACAAAATAAACGCCCGGCTTAAGCTGGTCAGGGATTACTACCCGGCCCGTGATATCGAAGACGCGGCAGGTTTTGCCTTTGGGAAGCTGCAGGGGGCCGCTAACGATGGTTGAGCCAAAACAGGATTTTGAAACACGCCGTGCTTCACCTTCGATAATTCCAGTAATATCCCGAAGCACCGAAACGCTTGCACTATTATAATTAGCCACATAAGTCCGATTTTGCAGAGGATTATAGGTAAGGGCTTCTGGCTGTTCTTCCACCGCGATGGTCGTGATCACGCTGTCCCCAGCACCATCGATCACGGTCACATTATCGCTTTGCCCATTTGCGCAGTAGATCTTGTTATTGGTCGGGTTATAGATAAGATCGACAGGCGTATTCCCCGTGGAAATGGTCGTAATCGCGCTGTCCGTGACGCAGTCGATCACGGTCACACTATAGCCACCATAATTTGCGCAGTATACCTTGTTATTGGTCGGGTTATGGATAAGGACCCACGGTCCGCTTCCTACAGCTATGATTGCGATCACACTGTCCGTGGCGCCGTCGATCACGGTTACATTATCGCTTATTGAATTACTACAGTAGACTTTGTTATTGGTTGGGTTGTAGAGCAGACATTCCGGTTGATTTCCTACAGTAATGTTCGCGATCACGCTGTCTGTGGCACCGTCGATCACGGTTACGTTATCGCTTTGCCCATTTGCGCAGTAGACTTCGTTATTGGTAGGATTGTGGACCATTTCCCAAGGTTCATTCCCTACGGCAACTATAGACATAACCGTGTCCGCGATACAATCGATCACTGTCACACTGTCAATAAAAAAAGATGAGCAGTAGATTTTGTTGTTGGTCGGATTAAATATCATAGCCCATCCCCAATATACCCCGCCAATGGTCTTGATCACGCTGTCCGTTGCACAATCGATCACAGCCACAGTCATGTCAGCGGTACCGCAGTAGATCTTGTTATTAGTAGTATTATAGACCAATGCATACGGCTGCCATCCGACGCTTATGGTCGTGATTACATTATTGGCAGCACCGTCAATTACGGTTACACTAGTGTTATCATAATTAGCGCAGTAGATCTTGTTATTGGTCGGGTTATAAGCCAGGGCCCAGGGACCAGCTCCCACGGGGATATTCGTCTCGAGCCACTGACCGCTTGCCATCGCAGTAAGTAAGAGCCCAAAAACCATACAGATACATAACCTAGATTTGTTCATTGCTGCCTCCTTATTTCCGGGGTTAATCCGTCCCCCGTTGAGATCCCATACTAATCCTTAATAAATTATACTACCATCTTAGTTAATTGTCAAGAGAATGGCGTTTTTTGCCGATAAATCGTTACAATTTCATCAATGATTATAGGCTGGGATCGCTGACCTTGCCTAAGAATAGTATATTACCCGTATTCCGTTGCTGGACAGCAAAGATGAATGGATGGTCGGCACGGAATACCGGGATCCTTGGCATCGCGGAATCGATCCCCATGATCACGGCGGTCGCGGCCGCGGCTTCGGTACCTTCCTCGTTCACTTCGATGAACGCTTTATGGATCACGTTCTGAATAAGAAGAAATTTCGTGCCGTCCATTCCGGAGAAGTCGGCAAGCTCCGTGTCAAATGCCGAAGGCATGCCCATTTCGGTCAGAGCATCAACCATAAAATACTGTGTCTCGAACTTGAATTTTGGGATGTAGACATCCACCCTTCTTTCGCTGACCATGCCCTTCCATTCCGACCACTTTTCCGAAGTAATGGACCTTTCGATTTCCTCCAATTTATCTTCTTTTGGCAGGAGCATCACCATGGACAGGTCTTCGCCCTCGTACGCCATTTCCAGCATCTGGATCTCCTCGGTCTCGCCATAATAGAATTCCGCGTCCACGCCGGTCAGCCTCATCATCGGGACCTTCACGTTTTCACCGGCACCGGTTCTAAAATCTTCATCTCTGGTTTCTTTTTTGTCAAATTGCTTCGCCCACGTTCCCTTGAAATATATCGCATTCGTCAATACCAGTCTGGTGTAAGCATCAAGGACGCCGGGCGGGATCAGGTCTTTGATCTTTTTATTGGTCTGGTCTTCAACCCAGGTGTTGATCGTTTGGCGGGATTTTTCGCCCTGCTTGACGAAATCCAGGTTGGTGACCTTTCCGCCGTAAAATTTTTCGACCGCATTCGTATATCCATCAAGGAACTTATAGTCTTTTTGCGCCCACAGGGCGTTTGCCGTTGAGAGTTTGTATTTTTTGTCTTTGCCGTTTATTTCGTTTATTATTTTCGCGAAATTAGATCTCCTTAGATTCGCGTCTTCGGGGATGTGAAAAACCGTTCGCATTTCCTCCGCGGTCTGTCCTCTCGCGCCTTCATAAGTCATGGTCAGAGCGACCACGATGCTGTATGGCGAAAAGAAGATATTTTCAGCCTTTGATCCGGATCTTTCGTTGAATTTTGTATAAAGCTCAAAGGCGAACCGGTTATTGGCATTCACGACCGTGCTGACGCCTTCGGGAGTCGAACCGGTATCGTCGACGCTTGTGTCTTTTGCCGCGCAGGAATTAATGCTGCCGGAGATGATAATGATGAATAGGGATGAACCGATGATCCTGGCAAGATCATGAACAGGGAAAAACGTCTTCATAACAACCTCCTTCGTTTATATATACTACAATGAATAATATATTATATTCCTTTTTCGGCGGTTTGAATTCCAGATCATTTTTTGGATCTTGATCGTTAGTTCCCGATCACCGATACGGTATTGTCATACTCGTTTGCCACAAAAACGTACTTTCCATTGGGCATCACGGCTATATTGACAGGCCATTCGCCGACAGTTATCGTATCGACAATGGCATTGTCCGACGTACGGATCACCAATACGCTATTGCTCCAATAATTTGTTGTATAAACGTATTTGCCGTCTGGTAAAGCCGCAACGCTTGAATGAAACCCATAGGCCGAGATCGTATCGACGATCGTGTTGTCCGATGTGCGTATGACCGTTAAGCCCGAGAGATCTGCGGCATAAACATATTCACTGTTTGGCAGCGCTGCAATACCCCAGGGAACTTTTCCCACTTCAATTGTTTTAATGATGGTGTCTTCGGAACACTGAATAACTTCTACCGTCTCAAAAAAGTCATTAGTAACATAAGCATAGTTGCCATTGGGCAATACGGTTATTCCAAAATCCATACCCTCGATGTTATCGATTACCTTTACAACCGTGTTATCCGATGTGCGAATGACCGCGATATTCGAATAACATACAACATAAATAAATTCGCCATTGGGCAGCGGCGCCAGGCATGAAGCGCCGGGTACCGGTATCGTATCCACAATCGCATTATCTGAAGTGCGCATCACCATTACAGCGTTATTTCCCGCGATATAGACATATCGGTCGTTTGGTAATGCTGCTATATTACCTGGATTATCGCCTGAGGGGAACGTGCCCATAACTGTATGGTCCCAGGTACTCAGCACCGAGACACTGTTATCTCCGCTATTAGTTACATAGGCATAATAATTATCAGGCAACACCACGATACCATACGGATTATTTCCAACCGGGATAATCGCCACAACCCTGTATGGGTAGTCATGCGTTATGCCGATTTTGACTGGATGGGGATTCGACCAGTAGTTAGATGTATCAGCGCCGTCTTTTGCCAGCGCCTTAATAAGGAAAATTCCCGTATCCGCGAACGAATGCGTAAATGTTACCGTAGATCCGCTGGGTAAAAAATCAGACCATTCAGAAAAAGAACCATCGCCCCAGGAAAAACGGATGGCAATATCATCGTTGTCAGGATCGATCGTCCATGATGAAAAATCAAAAGGAACATTTATGGCACCGCTGTCAACGCCGGCGGGCATTTCTGGTGCGACCGGCGGATTGTTGCGGCTGCAGCAAACGTAAATTAAAATGACAGTTAGCGGAATTAAAACTATTGATTGAAGTCTTTTTTTCATTCATCCCTCTGGATACAGTTCTTCTTTGTTACAATATTAATTGATTTTTTTGGGAAGTCAACAGCTGCAGCAATGGTGTTAATTCTTCAAGCTTCAATTGGAAAGAATACATGAGGCGGAAAAGACAGCGCCTGATGCGCTAATTTTCTTTTGAATTGATCTTTTTGATTGTTTTCCTTACCGCGAAAAACATTATTATGCAGGATGTCATAAATCCCGCAGTAAAAATTATTATCATCCACAATGGAAGATAAGCTATCTTTGAGTAAAAAACTATCGCTATGACAATGCCTAAAAAGATAACAACAGGCGCCAATAGCATGCCGATAACTTCAAATTTAAAAAGATTCATGTCTTTATTTTATATTCTTTCCTCAGTCGTGTCAATGACCGCCGACAACGGTGTAACCTTCTGCCCGTAACCGGCGGGCCAATCCGGCTTCGGCGATCACTGCCTCGTCGTAGGTCAGCGGGTTAAGCCCTTCGTACAGCTCCGGCATCAGCCTTATGCCGTATTTTTTGGCGAACCGGCTGGCCTTGTGGCCGGTTAGATGATTTATCAGCCTTGCGCCGGGATCGAGCCCGGTCATCCCCACGTAAATGCAGGGCTTTTTCGGATCCCGGGCCGGGTTTAAAACTTTTACTTTTTTAATATTTTTGACCTTGTCATCCAGGAGGATGACGTAAACGTGGTAGTGGATCGCCCTGTTTTTTTTCATCATAACCAAAACCTTGACCTCAATAGTGAGCATAATAAAATTGCGGCGCCTGTCAATGCTATACCACACATTCCAAACCGTTTATGCATAAATAAACGACACGGATTGTGCGCAGGTCGCTTTTTGCGCAAGGGGTAGACAATGTCAAAAACTAACATACAATGTTTTATTATAACAACTTATGCGGTTAGCCGACCGGTTTAGTCCAGGAATAGTGTACTATATGCTTTCGACTATAGTCGAAACTTATTGACAAAAGTATCGATTTGGATCTTATGTGTATCGCAAATTTACCTGAAGCTGTGCTTGACTTTTGATACTACTTAGATACTATCTTTGTATGAAAGCATTAAGAAAGAGTGCAACGTCCAAACGAATACTGTCTTATTTACGGAGTGACCTGCTTTTTGTCCGCGCTCGCTTTGGAGTGCTTAAAATAGCGCTGTTTGGTTCTTATGCTGCCGGCAGACAGAAACGATCGAGCGATATCGATATTTTGGTTCAATTCAAAGCCAGCGCAAAAACATTCGACAATTACATGGACCTGAAATTCTATCTCGAGGATAAATTCAACAGCCCGGTCGACCTGGTAATAAAAGAGTCACTGCGCCGGGAATTAAAACCGAACATCCTTGCTCAAGCGCTCTATGTCTAAAAGAATAACGCATTTTTTCCTGAAGGATATAGTAGCCAGCGCGGAAAAGATCCAACAATACACGATATCCATGACATTCAAGGAATTCTTGCAGAATCAGCTGGTGATCGATGGCGTGGTTCGTAACCTTGAAATAATCGGCGAAGCGGCAAAGCACATTTCGACCGAGATCAGAAAGCAGTATCCCGATATCGAATAGCGGAAAATTTCCGGTTTGCGCGATATTCTAATCCACGAATATTTTGGCATTGACATGCAGGTCCTATGGGATATTGTAAAAAACAAAATTCCAAAGCTATCCAAAGATCTAAAGAAAACATCATCTAAAAAATAAAGGAACACACGGCGGACAGCCCGCAAGCAATATGAATTCTGGTAAGCGGTTGACACATATGATTTTTGGATTATAATAATGCGGGCAGCACGAAAGGAGCGCTGAATGAAAAGGAATTTTACTTTAGAATACTGGCACGACGATGAATGGTTCGTCGGCAGATTAAAGGAAGTTCCCGGCGTGTTCAGCCAAGGCAAGTCTCTGTACGAATTGGAACAAAACATCCGCGACGCATATAAAATGATGCAGGAGTCGGAAAAGCCGCCCCGACTGTCAGCCAAAACGCATAAAAGAGAACTGACCATAAACGTGTGAAACGGCACGAACTGCTCAAATATCTCGTAAAATCCGGATGTGTCCTTTACCGCCACGGGAAAAAGCATGATCTTTATCTAAATCCCCGAAATGGCAGAAGAGCGCCGATTCCAAGGCATGTTGAGATCAGCAACACCCTTTGTACGCTAATAAAGAAACAACTTGGCGTTTAGCCATCAACATATTATTCAAGGTTGTGATTTGCGTCGATAGACAGAACCAGATCAAGGCACTCTGATTGCGATTAGTAATATCCACGGCATGAGCCGCTATCACTGCGCTGGGGTATAACGGTGTCGTGGGTTCCAGGGCTTCCAACTCTCCTCCTCCTCTCCCTTGAAGGCAACGTGGAAAAAAATCTTTTACAATCACTGGTGTCCCTTTTGGGGAGAGGATAAAGGTGAGGGTGTAAATAAAACTTTTTGGATATAAGGGGGATGTGCCCCCTTAAAAGGATATAGCAACGGATTTCCGGCACGTCCTGAAGTTTTGTTGAGGGATAACGAAGCCGGACGGCGCATTAAGAAATCCGAAAATGCCGCAAACGCTGATCTGAGTGCGCTCGGCGCCGAGTTGCTGATTTCTTGCCATTTGAAGGAATACCGCTAAAATCCGTCAGTTCTTGCCCTTAAAAGGAGCAAGGATGGACCTTAAGGAATTGGCTAAACACTAATCCCCCTTTTTAACTTGATCTGCGTGAATTTATCTGTGCAAGATGTTATCCTCTTGAAATGTCAGAAATTATGCTTATAATTTCTATCAAGGAAATTGCTGTAGTAAAAATGGAAAAAACATGTTTACGATGAAACGCAGAATTCATAACCGCCACCTGTATAATGATGTTGGGGCTTATCGTAAAATACAGGGTATCGCGGGGGTAAGCCCCAGGGGTTCGACTCCCCTCATGTCCTGGTCGACAAAACAAGAAGAGAAAAGAGGAGACATATGCATAACTGCATAGCCGGAGATAGTGTTTGCAAAACAGGGGATACCGTAAACCCATTGGGTTTACTTAACTTGTTTTCCCGCTATTTTTGGTTTTTCTCCTCTTTTTCTCTTCTTGTTCTAACGAACAATGGAGGTAACTATGTGTTTTAGAAAAAAAATATCCCTAAGACCAAGTAACGTTGGTTATCTATACAAAAAGAATAAACAGGTTGAAAAAATGACACCCGGGATATACAAGCACTGGGATTGGTTAAATAATCTCGATTATGTTTGCATTCCAACCACGAGTCGATTATTATCCGTAGTTAATCAGGAAGTACTGACAAAAGACAACATTGCCTTTCGGTTTTCTTATGTAATTCAATATTCCATTGCAGATACGGATAAGTTTATAACGAAGTTCGATATCCTGGCAAGAAATTTTGATGCTTTTTCTTGTGCGGACAACGTCGTGCACGAATTATCCCAGGTACAGATAAGAAAAGAAATAGCCCAATTGAATGCGGAAGAAGTCAATGAAAAACGCAGCGAGCTCATGAATGCAGTGCCGGAAGATCTGTCAAAAGAACTGGACAAATACGGTATCGTCATCGAAATGGAATTATTGAAAGATATCACGTTCCCCAAGATGATTCAGGATCTTTTTGCCAAGCAACTGGAGGCGAAAATAAGATCAAAAGCCGATCTTGAAAATGCCCGCACTGCAGTCGCAACAGCCCGGGCGCTCAAAAATGCCTCGACCCTTATGGAAAATGATGCCAACATAAAATTCATTCAGTTCTTAGAGACGATTACCAAGATCGCGGCCAGCGGTAAACACACCTTTATGATCGGTGATTCGCTAATAAATCCCGGGAAAGATAAATAATATTCATAGAAACATATGGCGGACAGCTTGTAAGTGTTGCATTTTGCCACACTATCTTACGTGATTTCGGATGATTTTCAAAAAACACAGTTCACAAGTCACCATTTTGCTGCTTTAGTGTTGCATTTCACCCCCATTTTCATACGACATATCGCTACATTGACTAGCCCGGGAATATAAATATAATGAATTGCAAGAAGCGTCTATAGCTTTTATCCCGCGCTCTTTATGCGGGGTTTTTGTTTAATCCCGTTGTCGTTTTGCGGGACAATCGGATAGAGCAACGGATTTCTAATTATAAAAATGCCATTTCAACATCTTCCGATAAATCATCCCAAACCTCAAAGATGCAGTCCAGATCGTCATTTACGCCATTATGCCTATTAGTGGGAATTACGCCTAGTGGTGCGGATTTTGACTGATTCACCGCACAAATATAGCACAAAATTGGGGTCGGCTTAAAAACCGACCCCAATTAATCGATACGGATTCCATCATTGACAATAAAATAAATCGGCAGTATAATTAATGGAGGTGAGTGATATAAAGATGTTAAAAGGCGGAAAGATCATAGAAATAGAATAGGAGGAAATATCATTCGAAACGCAACTGGTTGGACCCTCATTTTTATTGGTCCTATTATCATTGTATCAGCCGTCTCTATTGCTATTATAAATCATCCTTCTTTAAACCTTGGTGTTATTTTTATTGTAGGTTTTATTTTATCATTAGCTGGTGGTCCAGTAATGGCTACTAATATTAACAGCATTAATACAAATTCCATACTATTAAAACAAGGATCCTTTTTTTCCAAGAAATATAATATAATTATTAATAATATTGAGGAAATTATCATTAGTTATGCTTTCACGCGAGGCTGGCCAATGATTCGCATGTCAATAAAATGGAAGAAACATTCGAGCCACATGAACAACAATATATCGCGATTTTATGTTTATTTTTGGCAAAATAAGCAAATCATAGGCAAAAGTTGGATCTTTGAGATTCTGAACCGTTTATCAGAGAAGTGTGATGTATATTTAGAGGGTTGGTGGTTCTTTTTTCAGAAGAAAAATAGAAGAAAATGGACTCCTGTTGATACATGGATACCTGAGGAAATGCGAGATGATGGAAAAAAAGAGCTCACCTAACATGCGATCGGATTGGAAAATAATCGTGGTCCCCCTTATGCTGATTCTTTTGTCCTGTGGTATCAATAAGAAAGATATTATAGCGACTCTTGATATGATTCCACTTTGTGATCATTTACAGTTTCCTTTTATTCATAAAGGGATGACTGAAGATGTTGTAATAAATCTTTACGGTAGGCCGCGGCTTGAATATTACTTTGATTCTACTGGAGCTTTGAAACTAAAGGATAATGTGACAGGTAAGGAAGGAGAAGTGCAAAAAGATCCTGCTACCAAAAAATATAAAATTCAGATTGAAAGTTATGATGAATCACCATATCCGATCAGTTACAAAATAATTGTTTATTGGGGTAGCTGGGACGCAATTGCTTATGTTTACATAGATCACAAGGGTAAAGTAGAAAGAACTTTTGTAGGTGGCAGCTAAAAGAATGCAATCGGATTGGAAAAGCAATAAAAAAGAATAAAACATGGATACTGGAGCCATTGTAGCACTTGTTTTCCTGGGTGTTATTGTTGTTATAGTCACAATACACTTTTCTCAATCATATATAAATGTTGAGATAGATGCTATCACCAGCGAATATTTAACATTTACATATGGCATTTTTAAACATCTACAGCAAAAAGTAATGGCATCAGATATTAAGGAGATTATTATCTTGTATGGCAGTTTCGGATATATTGATGTCATAATAAAAAGAAAGCCCATGCCAGATAGGCGTAAAAGAAAATCTATTAGATTTGGTCTTCGCTATTCTATTTTTAAAAACACCGATGCGATATTTCAAAATCCTTTCATAAAATGGTTTTTTCATGGAAGAAGTGGGGCATGGGAAATGCAGATCGCCTATGAATTATCAGCGGTAGGTGATATCTATCTCCGAGAATGGGGTCGTTTCTGGGAGAAACCCAAAAAGATGTCTCGTGAAAAATTAAAGGAATTAGCGGATAAATAACATGCGATCGGATTGTAGTAAACCAGTAGAAGCAAATCAAATTTCACATAAACTATTTCCAGGAGTTGTACAAGCTATGCGGATAATGTTTACATCATTTATCGTGTTTATTCCAACCACACTACTCATTGGTCTTATGTTTTCGCTCATTAATATTAGATCAATTAGTTATTTATCAACACATATATCGTCTGTAATTGCGGATTTAATAGTAATGTTTTATTTCTATAAACGATTCATTAGGCTGCCAATCACCGAAGCATTCTTTTTAAATCGGTTTACTACCAGAATTTTAATTCCTATACTCGTGACAACATTGGGCTTAAGCATTATTCTCTCTGATATCGACAATTTATTTCGACTTATACTTCCTATGCCAAAATTCATACAGGATTTTTTCTTACAATACTTTTACACGCGACAAAATATGATTATAAAAATTATCGCTTCGGTAATTTTTGCACCAATAACCGAGGAATTGATGTTTCGTGGTATGATCCTTCATGGTTTTCTTGGCCGATATCGCCAAATCAACGCTATTATCCTTTCAAGCCTGCTTTTTGCTGTATTGCACGTGCTCCCCTGGCAGATGATTGGTGCGTTTGTTTTCGGTTGTTTTTCTGGTTGGATCCTAACAAAAACTCACTCCCTTTATCCATGCATTATCGCTCACGCATTTGCTAACTTAATTCCACGAATTGTCATTTTAAGCAAAATTGAGATACCTGGATTCTCATCTACGTACGCCATTCCGCAGAATGTTTTTCAACCACTATGGTTTGATATATGTGGAATTCTATTGGTCATTTTAGGAATCATGATTCTCCGTCGGATTCTTAGTAATAAAGATATATGAAATGTAAATTATGTGAAAATGACATGCAGTTATGTAAAAGCCACATAATACCGGAACTCTTTTATAAAAAATTATATGATTCTAAACATCGTGCTGTAGGAATCCATTCTGAGGGGTATATTGAGATTATTCAAAAAGGAATACGAGAGCGTCTTTTATGTAAAAAATGTGAAGGGTATATATCAAAAAAAATTGAAACTCCATTTGAAAAACAATGGAAGACAGTATTGCCGAAGTCCTATTCATATGATATATTAGAGCTATCCGGGTTGAATTATACTGTCACTAAATTGATGGTTTTAACGAATTTATGGCGTGCTCATTGTTCAAAATTGGAAATATATGAATCCGTTAAACTTGGACCATATGCTGAAAAAATCAAAAAAATGATTACTGAATTAAATCCGGGTGATGAATCCAAATTTCCTATGTGGGGACAGTTGGTTGTAGACAAAGATAATAAAGTACATGCAGATATAATTACTCCTTATACACAATCAAAATTACATGGAAACCATATGTACTATGCTATCGCACTGCTCCCCTCTATTCTGGACATAAAGGGACTTGATATATGTTAGTCATTTTAACCTGCAAAGCAAGATTCACCTTGTGCATCTCATAGATTTCATGAGGGGTCCGATAGCCCAAGCTTTG